>Ga0076332_1031_pt1 | contig 9816 bp, 6 predicted proteins | sample RifGroA2_FD_67839 | JGI IMG/M metagenome (GOLD analysis project Ga0076332, IMG submission 67839) | Peregrinibacteria bacterium GW2011_GWA2_44_7 | reverse complement strand
GGAGCCGGCGCCAACGGAAGTAGAGCCAAAAGGCCAGGGCAATCATTCTCTTCCGCGAGTACCCAGACATACAGCGGGCGTACGAGCTCAGTCAGCAATTGAAGAAACTTTATGATAAACAGATGACGAGAGACGTTGCCGAGGTTCTCCTCTGGCAGTGGTGTGAAGATTGTGAACAATCGGATATTCCCGAAATGCAGAATGCAGCGTCATCGGTGCTTCGGCATGAGGGAAGAATCCTCAACTTCTGGAACAACCGTGCCACGAACGCCTTCGCCGAGTCATTCAATGCCAAGATCAAAGGCTTCCGGGGAATGCTTCGAGGAATCAAAGACATGAAGTTCTTCCTCTTTCGCTGTCAGGTGTACTTCTCCTGATTCATATGGTCTGGTTATCTTTCACAATTTTCTCCCCACAAATCCGAGTTGATCCTTGAAATGCTTTAGAATTTTCCACTTTCCATTTTCCATTTTCCACTTATCCTTTTTGTGCTATAATGTAACGATTATTCAAACACAAACACACATGGCTGATGATAAATTTTCAGGCGGGAACGATACCCTCATCGAATGGGAAGCGCCCGTTCGAAAAGAGCATGTAAGAGGCAAAAAATGGTATATATGCGCCTCGCTCACAGCGGCATTGCTCACCATTTACAGCATTTACTCAAAATCATGGTCATTCACCGCGGTTTTACTGCTAACAATGGCGCTTTACGTTTACGTACACAGGGAAAAACTTCCTAAAAAGAAAATAAGAATTTTCTCTTCAGGAATCGAATTTGACGACAAACCGCACCCGATTTCGGATTTCCAAGGATTCTGGATTCTTGAGATTGATGAGGCCTACAGCGAACTGCATCTGGAAATGACAGACCCCCGCAAAAAGTCGATTGTGATTTCTCTTGGACAAAATGACAGCGAAAATATAAGAAAAGTGCTTGGGAATTTGCTGAACGAACTTGAAAATAAACATGAAAAATTATTTGACAAGATTATTCGGATATGTAAACTGTAACCCGATGCGCAGAATGCGCATTGGACATTTTGCAGACATTCGCCCCGATTCCATCGGCGGCGAAGAACGCAGGCTTTGCCATCTCAAGGATGATAAAAAGAAGAACGACCGAAAAATCCCTTTAACGAACGAGAACGAGAAAACAGAAAATCAAAATGAAACTCCGCGCAAGGAAGATCATGCGGAAAAAGATTTATTGGAAACTTCCGAGAACGTGCGAAAAAACATATTAGGCTCCGTCCCGGAGGCGATGCTTGACGTTCCACAGAGCATTCTTAAGTCCCCCGCTATGCTTACGACAATAATTTCAAGCGATCTTTTGACCGACGAGCAAAAAGCAAAAATCAAGGACATTGCCGCAAAACACCTTGGTAAAAAATACGACTCGACGCTGTCGCTTGAACAGCAGTTAATTGATTACCTCTATACGAACGATGAACGGGACAGAGCCCTTAAAGAGCTTAAGCCCATAATCATGGAAATCCTAGCGAACCCGAATGCTGTTTTGTCACTTTGCCGCGCGTGCGAGGGAAGAAGAAAACGCTGCGCTGAACTAGTTAAAATCGTCGAAGGGAAAATGGGTCCTTTAAGCGATTTTCCGAATCTCGACCTCGAGCGGATACAAATGTTCGAACAGCTCACTCTCGCAGATAGAGGAATGGGGTTTTCCCAATGGTTGCAGGAAGAAGATGTGGAAGAAATTCGCAAATTTTTCGGAGAGAAAACAGTGACACCTGAATTTATTTTGAAAAAAAGAAGCGAAACGAGACAAACCGCGGATATATCGGCCGAAGGCGGGGTGACAGGAGAAATCAAACCGTTCCATTTGCGCGCAATCGATGCAATAGGAAACCGTTTGAAGTTAAACAACATGCAAACGCGCGAACAGGACTGGGACAAAAGCAAGGACATGCCGGGCTCTTTTGCGGATACTTACAAAAAGATCGAAAGCGAAGGCATGGAACTGCGAACACTGCTTGATAAACAACTCCAATGGCACGCGAAAGAAAAACTGGAGGCGCTAAACAACCGCTTGAAAGGCGCGACTGAAGAAAGGCTTAAAGAAGAAAAAGACGTGCATGCGCATTACGGCACAAGCATTGCGGCGGCGATACACGAAACAGCCGGGCTTCAGCTCAAATTAAGTTACACGTTAAGGATAGACGAACTTAATGAAAACAGGGCAAAACCGATAGAAGACGAGGATTATCTGGAAGACGCCGAAAAAAGTTTCAGGAACATCGCGCAAATTACGGAACTCCTGGATCCCAATTTCACTGTGAGATATCTGGAGCAGGAAAAAGAAAACGGAAACATATCGGAGGAACAGCTAAAATCATTCAAGAAAGACTCGGGGAAAGGCACAGAAATCACAAGCGAAGGATGGCTATATTCAATGTTAAGGAAAGAGCGCGAAGACCACGAAACGGCGGTTTCCTCGCTTATTGAATTCATAAACCTTTGGGAGGAATTCAAGAAGGCGGGAGACGAGGAATCCCTTGAATTTTTAAGAGACAAACTCCCGCCGGATGAAGCAGGAAAAGAGGAAAACATTTTTGCCGTCGCAAGAAGATTAAGAGCTGGCGAAGCAACCGCGGAGGACCACGAATACGTTTATGAGCGGTGCGTTGACGGCGCGATAAACATCAAGAAAATACTGTTTCTTGCAAGGAATCCTTCAAGCCGGATCAAATCCTATGAAGTCTTCCAAAAAGCCAAATACGCAGGCGAGGATGAAAGCATGGACAAGGCGGGCACCGAGGCCAAGCTCAATGAACTTCGAGAAAAATTTGAATCGTGCGAAGGAATGCGGCACCAGTTATGCAAAGTAATGGGATTTTCCGCAAACTTAAACCGCGAGTTTGAAAAAATACAAGAGCGAATTTCGAGAGGCACCCAGGAATCCATGCGCTCGGCAAGAGAAAGAATCTCGGTTCTTGAATCCTGCTTGGATGATTTGAACGATCTTTACTCGAATCCGGAGAGAACCAAAAAAATCTCCGGCCAAAGTTTCGGCAATATACTTAATGCCCGCGGGGACGTGAGCAGAACTTCCGCATGCTATTCGAACGGGGTGATATACATAAACGAGCCCGTCTGGAATTCATTGGATAACCAGACCAAAAGCGAGCGCCTTGAACACGAAAGAGGCCATGCGATCCTGGACATATTCACAAGAAGGACGGGGCTCATGTTCGACATTCTGCAAACGGCTTTCGATCAAACAAAAGACGGCAAAATGGCGGGCAGTGAAAATAGATTCGGCGACCTGCTTAAAGCCCGCGCAAAGGACTGGGCTATCTCGGTAAACGAGAAAGACCCGAGGTTTGCGGAGGCGCTCATGGAGGAGCTCATTGTCCGATACTCCGACTGGATCCGCAGAAATAAGCCAACATCCGGCTTCAGCAGTGAGGACTTAGTCCTCTTCAAATGGATGGAAAAGCCGGACGATTCATCCCGACGGTTCATCGAAAGCACGAACAAAGACGCCGCGCTTGTCTTTGCGGCGCCACCGGAATCGGAAGGCGGCGATGGTGCCGACGCTGGAACAGAAAGGACACAAAGCACCGAGGGCGCTTTTGACGTTAATCAGGCGATACGCTCGTTCGAGGGCACCATTTGCGAAGTCAGTGAATTCTTGAAGGCGTATCCTACCTTACACGACATCCCAATTACATCTGATGCTGAAATAAACGGCGCAGAAGGGACTGTTACGCTTTCAAAAGACATCGAGGATATTAAGAAATATCTCAAAGAAAAAATCGTTGACCCAGTGGACCGCGACAGGAGTTTGCTTGGCGAAGTGAAACAAAACTGCGGCAGGCTTTCTGAGAGGCTTGGCAAGTGGAAGAGCTTTATGAGCAAGACAACGATGGCGGAGATGCAAAACGTGTATAACGCACAAAAAGAAAGACGCAATATCATTGATATGATTAGGTTCGGTGAAATACAAATGCTGAGCATAATGGACATCTGGAAAACAGCGATGTCTATAAAAGAAGACTGGATAAGGATGTGGAAGCGCAGAGGCGAGCATGCTCAGGCAAAATTTGGGAAATTTATTACAAGATGGATTCCAGAACAGGTGCCTTACGCCGGAAGATTGCACAATGAATTTAACAGGCGCGAACAGCAATCCGAACTCGCGGAGGTCCAGCAATACCGCGACGCGCTGAAAAACATGGATAATTTCGCGCTGATGGCGCGCATAGGCGATCCGGAAATTAACAACAAAGATGAAATCAAAGCGGTTTTCGAAGAACTCGCGCACCGCGGGCGAATAAACTGGCAAAACAAAGCAATGTGGAGAAAGCTCGCGAAGCTTTCCGGCCTTCCATTCCCGATCGGACCGTGCGAAAACGACGACGTCCTTCGCGACAAATGGCTCCAGCACTGCATTTCGGAAATCTGGAATGATAAATCCCTTTACAACAGCTGGCGCAGAGAAAACGACAGCGGGATCAAAAGAGGAAAGAGCGAAGTCACAGATACGGTGAAACAGCTGTCAAACGTAAGCGGAGGAATGGAAGGCGAACTCGAAAGACAGCTTAGACTTTGGGTTATGTATAAAGAAAGCGCGGAAAAGCCTCCGCAGATCAATTCGCATTTGTACGAAGAAGTAATCCACTACGGAATACGAGTGGGAAAAATGTCAATGGAGCAAAAATTTTATTACCTTGTGCGCGGAGTCGCTGAAGGGTTACTGTCAATCGACCGTTTGCGCGTGCTTGCGGGAGACGAGGAAGTTGTGCCGATTTTCCCTTACATTGATTATTTTTACAAGAAAAACAACTCTTTCGCGTTCATCACTTCGCTGGCGAAAAAACTGACGGAAACCGAAAACGGAGCGGATACATTCAGGCCTGGGACCAAATCAACGATGTTCGTAAGGCTTGTAATCGCACGCGAACAGGCAGTGAAAGAAAGATTAAAAAAAGACCAAAGCAAAGTCGGCGAGAAAATAGACCACGACGACATACCATACTTTCTCCCGGACTTGGACTTCTCCGCAATCAATGACTGGTACGCGAGATCGGGAGGAGACAGGCAAAAAACATCTACTGAAGCTAGAAAAAACAGTTACGTCGGATACAACATGAAACTGAAATCATTCGCCGCGCTTTCGCTCATCAACAACGGAAACAACATCTCCGACGCGGATATAAACGATTTGGTCACGACCATAACGGCTTACATTTGTTCCGACAACGTACTTACAAAAAACGGATACTTATCCAACCAGCCGTCTTTGAGCGAAAACGAAATCAATTTCACAAGACCTGTGTGCGGGGGGGCTCGTACCACTGTTGCCTCTTACAGAAACCCGTTGAATGATTTTACAAAGGAAGTTTGCAACTTATTGCCGGATTCGGCATGGGAAAATATGAATAAACAAATCAGCGATCCAAAACCCGAATTGCGCGTAACAAAAGAAAATTTTACGGCGGGCAGGGAAATAGAAATAAACATCGCGCGCAAGGAGCTTGCCGAAAACATAAGCAAAGCAACAGGAAGATTCCAGGCGGAACTCCAAAAATACGCGATGACGGAAGATGGAAGAAACGCTATATTGGAGCTTCTTAGAAGATACGGGCAAACAGCGTTTATCAACGACGGCATGGTGACAAGCGGAGCCACGATGGAAAGCATGCGCGATGCGTACTTGCAGTTTATGGGGGGACGCAGTCAGGCGGCGGCCGCATAAAACCTGAAACATAAAACATGTTCCAGCCACCAAGTTTTATGCTTTATGTTTCATGTTTTATGTTTCATGTTTTATGTTTCATGTTTTATGTTTCATGTTTTATGTTTCATGCTCCTGTCGTCCCAAACCCCCCTCTTGTCTTCGCAAACGCTTCTTCCGTCTCCTTCCACTGCGCAGTTTCCATTTTGACGAATACCCCTTGAGCGATCCTTTCCCCGCGCAAAACGGTTACTGGCTTAGGAGTGATATTCTGAACCTGCACGAAAATCTCATCCTCCTCGCCGCAATAATCCGAGTCAATCACGCCTATCGAGTGCGGGCAGATAAGCCCTTTTTTCTTCGGCAGAGACGATCGCGGGATGATAAGCAGAACGTATCCTTCCGGCACCTTAACAACGACATTCCCCGGCACAAGTTTTATCTCGCCCGGAAGCACCGCTGTATCTTCCCTTGTGACAAGATCAAACCCCGCGGCCCCGCCGGTTTGGTAGCGGGGAAGAGATAATGACTTGTCTATCTTCTTTATGTGCACAATCATGACTGTGAAATAGTATTAAGTATTATGTATTAAGTATTAAGTATACGTTGTTTCAATGCAATTCATAAAACTATACTTAATACTTAATACTTTATACTTAATACTATTTGCTCAGTGGCTTCCTCATAAACGCCGGGACCTCAAGCTCCTCCTCATTGAATCCTGCGGAGGTTGAACGCGCCTCAAAAGACCTTGGAGCCTCCTCCGATCTTTGAGACTGCTCTGCTTTGGCATCCCTTGCGGATCGCTTTTGCATGACGCCTTTCGCGTAAACCGGAGCCTGGGGCGCCATTTCGAAACCGGTTGCGACGACCGTGCACTTTATCTGGCCCGTGAAATTGTCGTCTATGACCGCGCCGAATATGATGTTGGCTTCGGGATCCGCGGCCTCGGTTATTATCCTCGCGGCCTCGTCCACTTCGAACATTGAAAGATCGTTGCCTCCCGTTACGTTGAACAGTATGCCCTTCGCACCGTCTATTCTCTGATCGAGCAAGGGACTGTCCACGGCCGCCCTCGCGGCTTCGGCCGCCCTGCTGTCCCCCGTGCCGTAACCTATTCCCATGAGCGCGGTCCCCGCGTCCTGCATTATCGCTTTCACGTCCGCGAAATCGACGTTAACAAGGCCGTGCACGGTTATCAGGCTCGAAATGCCTTCTATCGCATGCTGTAGAACCTCGTCAACAACCTGGAACGCCTCCGTGAGAGGAGTGGTCTTGTCAATCAAAGAAAGAATCTTGTCGTTTGGAATCGTGATCAAAGTGTCCACCTTGCCGTGAAGATTCTCCAGAGCTTCATCCGCCTGCTTCTTCCTCTTTAGGCCCTCGAAACTGAAAGGGCGCGTCACGACGGCCACCGTGAGTATGCCCATGCCACGCGCGAGCTCGGCTATCACGGGCAATCCCCCGCTCCCCGTGCCGCCGCCCAGACCCGCCGTAAGGAACACCATGTCCACTCCCTCCAAGTTCGATTTGATTTCCTCACTGCTCTCTTCCGCGGCTTTTTTGCCGATGTCCGGATTCGACCCGGCCCCGAGCCCTCTTGTAATCCCCCTTCCGATCGTGATCTTTCTGGAAACCGGGCTATGGTACAGCGCCTGCACATCGGTATTTACCGCGAGCAATTCCACCCCGTGCATTTTACTGCCTGCCATTCTGGCAACGGCGTTGGAACCGCCTCCGCCCGTCCCAAGCACGCATATTTGCGCTCCCGGGAGCACATCCGGCCTTATCTCCTGCGTGGACGCAGAGGCGTTCGGTTTGGAATCCGAACCAGAGGACGGATTAAGCCTGGAAGCGGAGAATAGCGATCGGAGAGTATCTGACATTTTATAAAGGGGGAAATACGCCTCAGCGCAGCCCTTCGACCTCGCTCAGGGCAAGTAGCGCAGTAGCGCAGTAGTGAATTTGAAAGCCGGTATTGGCGTTATCAATGAACATAATAATTAAGGAAGCAGGCTTCTGAACCATGAACCGACCTGCTGTGCGGCGCGCTTAAACTGCATCGAGCCGATTGCCGGACTTAACCCGCCTTCGCGCATGCCCCAAACAAGCGTGCCCAGCGCCGTGGCATAGGCAGGGTCATCCACTTTTTCAATGACGCCGCCGATATCGGTCGGGAATCCCATCTGGACCGGGAGGCCGAGGACGTCTCGAGACAGATCCAGTACTCCCGGAGCCTTTACCGCCGCGCCTGTAAGCAGAGCGCCGGCAGGCAGCATCCCGCTCCTTCCTATCCTTTCGAGCTCTTTTTTTATAAGAGAAAAAATCTCGAAATATCTGGCCTGCATTATCTCCGCCATGTACCTCTTGCTTACGGTCTGCGAATCAACTTTGCTGACCGAGGAAAGATCTATCATTTCCCTCTCGGCGATCTCCTGAGGCAGAACCGATCCGAACTCTATCTTAATTTTTTCCGCCGTGTCTATCGAAGTCCGAAGACCGATTGCGATGTCATTCGTAACACTCTCCCCTCCGATCGGCAAAGAAACAGAATGAAGGATCGTCCCTTCCTCGAAGACAACCAGGCTCACCGACCCGGCGCCGATGTCCATCACCGCAACGCCAAGTTCTTTCTGGCGTTTTGTCGTGACAGCCTCGGATACGGCGATCGTAGAAGGAACAAGGTTGTCGATATCCACGCCGGCCTGGTCAATGCATTTCTCGATGTTTTTGACATGCTGTATGTGCCCGGTGATTATGTGCGCCTCAACTTCAAGGCGGATGCCGGTCATGCCGACAGGATTTTTGATTCCTCTTTGCTCATCAACGGAATACGTCTTAGGCTCAATATGCAGTATCCTTCTGTTTGCCGGAATGCTTACCGCCTGCGCGGCATCGAGCACGCGCCCGACGTCCTCCATTGTTATTTCGGAGCCTGCGACTGCAATCACTCCCCTGCTGTCGAAAGCTTCTATGTGGGACCCGCTCATTCCGACATACACATGATTGATGGGAACGCCGGCCATTCTTTCCGCGTCCTCAAGAGAAGAGATAATATTGTGTATAAGCTCCTCAACGTCTATAACATGCCCCTTGCGCATGCCAAGCGAGGGGGAAATGCCGACGCCTATGACATTGGGAACCTCGTGTTCCGCGGAGCCGTCCACTACGGCGACAATCGTACGAATTTTGGAGCTTCCGATATCAAGACTCGAAAGCACGCGTTCCTTTGGCATAAGAGTGAAGGGTTAGAGGAATTTGAATTAAGTCTAGTTAATGAGGAAAACCCTTTGCAAGAAATATCTGAATACCAAAGGTGATCAAAGGCATGTTTCCCGATCTAATTTCGTATGCGGGGATTGTGTTTATTCTAAGCCATTTAGATTCATGTTAACTCTATTCTGCATAAGACGAAAATGGGGTGAGTAATTATTATGTACAACCAGTAGCGCAGTAGACGGTTGTGCCTAGCAATTGCTAATACAAAAATTTCTGCTACACAAACTTCTATTGTGCGCTACTGCGCTACTGCGCTACTGCGCTACTGCGCTACTGCGCTACTGCGCTAAAACAAACTCATCTGCTTCTCCTCATCTCGGAGAGTGAAACTAACCTCATGTGACGGAGCAAAGTGTTGCCTGCCATAATCGGTTCCGCATATCTGCTGAATCCTTTTAAGAAGCAGAGTGAATTCCATCTTGCGGAAAAATTCTATGATATCCGCCGTCGGGAATTTTTCTATCTCAACATCTTTCAAATCAAAAGGCAAAGGAATATCGCAAATGAGCAGCGCCATTCTTTCGCAGAAAAATGCCTGCTCGCGGTCGCGCTCGAGCTTGTCCCGCACGGAAGGGCGTATTTTTTCGAGATTCGCGTAAACGCCTTCAAGCGAACCGAATTCCCGAATCAATTGCGCGGCCGTTTTCGGGCCTATGCCGTTTACTCCGGGCAGATTGTCGGAATTGTCCCCGCACAACCCCTTGAACGGCACAACCTGGTCCGGCCTGATTCCGTATTTTTCCTCGACTTTTTGCGGATTTAAATATTCCGCCTGCTGATAGCCTTTATGGGGAATGACTATGGTCACATTTTCGGAAGCAAGCTGAAGCAGATCG
>Ga0076332_1029_pt1 | contig 9908 bp, 8 predicted proteins | sample RifGroA2_FD_67839 | JGI IMG/M metagenome (GOLD analysis project Ga0076332, IMG submission 67839) | Peregrinibacteria bacterium GW2011_GWA2_44_7 | reverse complement strand
CCGTCGCGGTACTTGCGGCTGAGCCAATGAGCCACATTGGCCTGTTGTTTCGGCAACTGATTGGGTGTGACCACCGCGACCAACACGTTGGCGTGCAACAATACAACCTTGCTTTGCTTTGTAGCCAAGGGATCGTGCGCGATCTAATCGAGTAGGATGTTCAAGAACAAGTGTAACTGGCTCTTTTCTCATGGCGATAATTCGCTCACGCCAAATCTCACATGATCATCCTGGACCCTTTGCCGCGAGTGGACGGTCAGTTGCTTCCAGAAATTGATGAGGATCCTCGAGCCAAATACTTTGACCAAGTCACCAACGGGGTGGCGGTACGGATGGCGCTATTGGCCTTGGTGCTGGGGAAGGCGTGAGGTGATATTTACTGGTAGCTTTGGCTCCATGTGGTAAGGATGTCCAAGTAGGGTTGGATGCTGGACAGCCGATGGAACTCTCCTTTTCCGTGAGGAGATCGCCCCACTTGTCCAAAAACAACTGCATCCCCTCGGCCTTGTTCTGCATATCCCTCTAACGTTTCTTGTTGTAAGGCCGCTAAGCTGCCTCCATCATTGCCGTACAGTTTGACGTAGCTTGGGGACGGTTCTCCGATCACTTCCGTATAAGCGGCTTGTAAGTTCATCAGATCAGGATGGTCCGCCGGGCATTGCCACGAGGGCCGATCATTGCGCGTTTCCACCGCCCATCCCTTGGTTTCAAATTGGGTGCGTATTTCTTTCAGATAAGTTTCAACCGGTTCTTTATGGTCAAGAATTTCTCGTACATCCAGCCCAAAGGTCGTTTGCGTTAATGTCTCAACGACAGGGTTTTCAGCGTGGGTGCTTAGGGTGAGTCCGGTCAATGCCACTTGGTCTTGGATCCAGTTCTGGAGTAGTGGTTCGTCTCCTTCTGCGTTGACTGAAAGCACCATGGCTCCCGAGCCATCATACGTGTTGAAATTTCCTTCCTGACCAATGCGTATTTCCCTCATATGAGTCGTCTTTGCTCCAAATTGAATTTCCGCATTTTGTTCGATGATTTGAAAAAGTTCAATCAGGCTTGGAGCGGCCGTTCCCGTGGCCGCTGCGTGAACTGATGCTCCTTTTTGTCGTTCTACTTTAATCCATTTTCTTCCTTCACCTCTTTCTTGGACTTCATCCCCAGGAATATGAGTAAAGGGGTTCAGAAATCCACTAATCACCCCTTTTTGCCCTGCTTTTTTCTTCGCAGGTACCGCTTCTCGATTTAGTTGATCGATTCTAGTTCGACCCTCCTGGACCGCCATTGCAATGTCGCGTAAAGCTGCTTTTCCCCTTGCATTTTCATTTTCAATTTGTGTCCATCGCCAGGCTCTATTTTCCGTCATAATAGGTCCGACAGGTGTATCTGCTGCCATCCATTCCAATTCTCCGGTCCTCTCCCCTACGACTGAAAAACGGATCGTGACGCCTTTTTCTTTTTTGAGCCATTTCAATGCCTCTAAGGTGTGATTGGGCTGATCACTTCCATTTTCTTCACATGACGAAATCATGGCAATGAAAGGAGGTTTTTTATCTGGTTTTTTTTGCATTTCGGCCATCCACACTAGATAGGTCGCGACTACCGTCTTCATGTCGGCCGCGCCTCGTGCGAATAGATTGCCTTCTTGGATGTACGGATTGAATTGACCTGCTTCTGTCGCCGGAACTACATCCAGATGTCCCATGAGTGCGACCGCTTCGTTGAATTCGCGGTCAGCGAGGTTCGTTTCTTTAAAGGTCACCATTAAGAAAGGATAAGGATGGCCTTCGTCTGGGGGAAATTCAATGACTTGAAGTCCTGCTTTTTTCGCATATTCTTTCGCTAAATTGTGTGTTTCTTGAATCGCTTCCATGTTCGCGTTTTGAGGAGGAACCGATATTCCTGGCAGGGCACATAAATCGGACGCGAGACGAGTGACTTCTTTAACATTAGGAGGAAAAGCTTCGATTGCTTTTTCGAAACTGGGTGTCTGGTAGTAGTTTTTTTCTGCTTCAGCCATTGAAATAGATTTTAAGGATATTAATTACTTGAGACGTGAATTTTTTGGTTGGCTTTTTCAATAAGCTCTAAGAGCGACTGAATCACTTCCTGGTCTTTTTGTGGAAGACTGGGAAGATCCGATCGAATTTCTGCTAATTCTCGTTGTCTCCCCGCACGATTTCGTCGGAGCAGTTCATGGGGATAGTCGTCATTTGGAAGAATGCGTCCCGTGTTTCTGGCGAGTTTGATCCCGTAAACTTTGCCTATTTCTTCTCGCATTTTGAGCGCTGGAGGCAAAAGCTCTCCCTGGACTATGCTCCAAATGATTTCTAAATCGGGGTTTCTTCCTAGTGCTTCTGCCAACGGTGCAATTTCGTTTAAAAGATGTTCTAAAATATCCCTTGCAGGAAGTTTTCTGAGTGTGGGACAATAATAGATTCTTTGATCCAAATCTCCGTTTAATATCAATTGTTCACTTTCTTTTGCGGCTTGTAATGTCGGTTCATCGTAGGCTAATCCTTTGATCATTTCCGGTTCCTGTGAAAGATAGATCATCAATAGTTCTAAAAATGCATTCACTCCTTTTTTGAGTTTGTAGGGTGTGTACTCTTCAAAATGAGGTGGGGTTTCTAAAAATCGCAATTCAACACGATTTCGATCGGCCTCCGTCATTCTTTTTAATAAGTCCTGACGCCATCGTTCGATGGCTTGCCATTGAGGATTTTCTCGGTGAGGATTATGTCCACCATGCGGACCATGTTGAAAACTGGCAATCAGTAAAGTTTTTGCCCTTTCACGGTCTATGGGGTTTTGCAGATCGAGTTTCAAATCTTCACATGCTTCTTGAAACGATTTTCCTTTTGCAATTTCTCCGGCTTGAGCTCGAGTCAATAGCCATATATCTCTTCCAAAAAGTAAAATGCCCCTCTCTGTAAACTCACGTAGGGTTTTGAGGTTATCATGGGGGGAACGCCATAAACTTGATACGTCCATGATGGTTCTTCCTGGCCATACGTGCGCCAATCGTGCGCTGTTCCATGGCGTCAAGGTGGTTTCGGAATGAGGATCGAGTGCGTTGCTGTTTTCCGAATAATAAAGCGGTGAAGCTGAGGTTAAAGCCATCATTGGGGCTACCCCAATGAGTCGCATCATTCCGGTTAAACGAATCATTTGTTCTGTTCTTCTTCCGGGAGATTGGTTTGCGCTCCACGGAAGGGAAAGGTTTAAATGATCGCCTGCCGCTGCCGCGACTTTATATCCATGTTCTTCAATTTGGTATTCGTAATAAAATTGTTTTTCTATTGGCGCGCTTTTGGAAACGTCGCCGATTGTTGTTCGGGGCGGGCGCCATGCTGTGCCTGGTAGGGTTTGAAGATTCAATCCGTGCTCTCTGCTCAATCCTTCGCACGCTTGATCGATGAGGATGGCCATGAGGCGAATGGCCGCCGCACTGGAACGAGGGTGACGAAGCGGATCAGGATTCGCTTCAACCGTGGTTTCCGGTACATCCGGTGTTACTTTTTTTGCCGTGTCGTCGCCTCCTTCTAAATTTTTGATCCAGTTTTTTATGGCGGCAGTGGGTTGAGCCTCCCCAATGCCATGAACGACTTCTAAGCTATTTCTATCAATAATAATGGCTTCCGCTTCATCTCCCACATGGGGACTCGCTCCTTCAAAAATTTGTACCATTCTATCGATTTCACGCGTGTTCATGGGATGGCTTAGAAGAATAAGAATTCATTGAAATTTAACCTTTTCGTTCCGCTTCCTCCACGAGGCCTTCGATGATGTCGCCCAGTCTTTGGATCACATTCGGCGTTGTCGCGGCGGAAAATCGATATGTGCTGTGCTGCCCTGGTCGAAACATGTCTCCAGGAGCAGCCGCCAAATTATGGTTTTGTAGCAAAATTTCGCTCGCTCTTTTCGGATCTTGAACCGGCCGCCCCTGTTCATCGCGAATCAAAGGTTTTCCTTCTCCATCCACTAGAGCTCCTAAGAAATAGAAACTGTTTCCTCCCACGATGGGTATTAATTTACCTATTCGGTTTTTAAAACTTCGCCTCGAGCCTTCCAATCCCTCGTACCGTCTCCCCATAGCGCCTTGTATTCCTTCGGGGAAACGGTGCAAGGCCGTTGCGTTTAGAGCAGACATTGGATCCGGATAAGTGTTGATGACTTGCTTCACATCTCTTGCCGCTGCCGCGAGTGTTGCATTGCGAGCGCCCCCTTTAGGAATGATCAGTCCTCCTGTTCTGGGTGTGCCCACGATTTTAGTTTCCCCTTCTACAAAAACAATGGATTGCCATGCTTCGGGAGAAAGATGCGTTTCCAAATAGTGGATCAGCCCTCTCAATTGAGGATTATCATGGGCAGGTCCTTCTGTGGGTGAGATGGCGAGGTAGATGATGTCGATGACTAGCGTTAATCCATTTGCAGCAGCGGTTTCGGCGATTTTAACGAGCTCGTCATATTTTGCTTTTTCTCCCGTAGGATTGCTCGGGACGATTGTGTAAGCAAAACTCGGTTGATATTGAGGGTGAGCCTTTAAAAAGTTTAAACTTTCAAGTAATCCGTCTTCGGTGAGGGTGAATCCGTGTCCTTCTTTTGTTGGTGCAAAAAGAGGTTGTATTCTGGTTTTTGTTGCTGAATCTCTTAGTCCCGACCAGGCGACAGGATCCAGAATTCCCACCGGTATCTTGCCTTCTTCCGTTAGACTTTCTAATCCATAGAAAAGTTCAAAAATCGCCGCTCTCCCACTGGTGCTATGCACCATGTCGACCGGTTTGGTGAATCCGTAGCTTGCTAATTTGGCTATGGTTTCTTGGGGGAATTCGGGTCGATAACCTGAATCAAAATCATGGGCATCTCCTTCGGATCTTTTAAATTCAGCATGTTCCTCTCGCAATCCTTCTCTAAACGCGAAGAAATCGGGATTCAATGGTTGTTTGACATCGCCAATATCCCCTGCCGTCTGGTCCAGAGCTCCTGTTCTTCTGGCCATTTCTTTCAATGTGGGAAGGGACTGGCCTGTGTATTTTTCCGCCAATACCGGATTTTTCCATCCCGCTTCTTGTGCGCTCAACTCAATGTATTGCTCCATGCTTAACGGTTCACTTCTCATGTGTGGGATTTTAAATGCTAGGCTATTAAATTAGTTTATCATTCGAATTTTTGTCAAAACAATACTTTCTAAACTTTTTTTAACCCTCTTTTTTGTTTTAATTAAGCCTTTTATTTATGTTTGGTGAAGTGTCTTAAAAATGAATCAGACTGAGGTTTCGGAATTTTTATTTTGTATATACAATCAAATTATGAATTTTATGCTTCGAAATGTACGCCATGCTTTTTCCTCGGCGCCTCCAAATATTTTTGTGCAAGATGGGTTTTTGAGATATGCTTCTCATCCGCAGTTGAATTTTTTCGAAATCGATGCTTCCGGTTTAACTCTCCTTCCCGGGCTCATGGACGTGCATGTGCATCTCCGTACGCCGGGAGACACTCACAAAGAAGACTGGACCACCGGCACACAAGCGGCGGCTGCCGGGGGAGTGACTATGATTTTGGATATGCCCAACAATCAACCGCCGGTGACCACCAGAGAGATTTTGAGGGAAAAACGAGAGCTGATTCAGGGAACATCCTATGTGAATTATTGTTTTTATATGGGCGCTACCTTCGATGCGGCGACCGGCCACTCGAACATTGAGGAATATTTGTCTTCTGATGCACTGGCCTTAAAAGTGTACATGGGCAGTTCCACCGGATCACTCCTGGTTGACCGTGAGGAGCCTTTGGAGGAGATTTTTAGGAAGGCGGGTGAAGCGGATCGCTTGGTTTGTGTGCATGCCGAAGATGAAAAAATCATGAGAGAACATCAAAAGCGTTTTGAGCGAGAGCTTGATCCTTCTCCTTCGATTCATTCTCAAATTCGTGATCCTGAAGCGGCACGGCGTGCGGTTGAGCAAGCGCTCCACTGGGCGGAGCAGTACAATACTCGTTTGCATATTTGTCATGTCAGTACACGCGCCGAGCTGGAGCTTATTGCTCGTTTTAAGACCGAGCGTATTTCTTGCGAGGTTTCTCCTCATCACCTTTTTTTGACTCAAGACGAGTTGGATCGGCAGGGAAATTTTGCCAAAATGAATCCGCCGTTGCGGACTGCGGAGGATAACGTCGCATTAATTGAGGGGATTCGATCGGGTCTCATTGATATGGTGGCCACGGATCATGCGCCCCATACTCTCCAAGAAAAGCAGCAGAATTATTGGAAAGCCCCTGCGGGAGTCCCCGGGTTAGAGACGCTCTTGCCTTTGCTTTTGAATGCGGTGCACGAAGGTAAATTGACTTTACAGGATGTGGTTCGTGTGACGTCGGAAGGCCCGGCGCGGGTGTTTCGATTGAAGGATGAGACAGGTCGTTTATTGGGCTCAGTAGAAGAAGGAACGATGGCGAATTTTGTCCTTGTGGATCTTGAAAAAACGCAGGTCGTGGAGCGAGGTGGTTTCGGGGCTCGTTTTACGAAATGTGGCTGGAGTGTCTTTGAGGGGCGTTCACTCACGGGGTGGCCTGTATTGACCGTGGTGAATGGAGAGATCGTTTACCGAGATGAGAAAATTTGTGGAATTCCTCAGGGGAAAGAAGTGAAACGAAAACGCTAATGAGTCCATTTGCGGGGCTTCGATTTTTTTATTTCCCCTGCTATACTGGACTCAATATGACCTTACTTGCAATTCGAGTCGCTAACGTTGATTTCCCTAACCCGCTCGTTTTGGCGTCCGGCATTTTGGGAGTGACCGGCAACACCTTAAAATGGGTGGTCCAAAATGGCGCCGGGGGTGTGACCACCAAATCCATTTGGCTCAAAGAGCACAAAGGTCATCCCAATCCCATTGTGCTTGGTACCGAGCATTTTTTACTCAATGCAGTGGGACTTCCGGATGCGGGTTTGGAAAAAGCGAAAGAGGAGATCGCGACTTATCTTTCTTGGGCGGAGACCGAGGAAGGCCGAAGCTTTAAAGCTCCCCTCATTGCCAATATTGTGGCCGATACGGCCGATCATTTTGCTGAAACAGCCGAGGCTATCGCGGAATTGAATCCGGCCATGATTGAAGTGAACATTTCTTGTCCGAATGTGGAAGATGAGTTTGGAAAGCCGTTTGCCTGTGATCGCAATCAAGCGGCCCATGTGACGAAGGAAGTGAAACGCCGAACAGGGGGTAAGATTCCCATCTTTGTGAAACTGTCTCCCAATGTTTCAAATATTGTCGAGATCGCCAAAGCCATTGAGGATGCCGGTGCGGATGGGCTTACGGCATTCAATACGTTTGGCCCTGGCATGTGCATTGATATTGAAACCGCGCAGCCGATTTTGGCGAATAAGGTTGGTGGATTGTCGGGTCCTGCCGTTAAGCCGCTCGTGGTGAAAATGATTTATGATTTATATAAAGCCGTGAAGATTCCCATGATTGGAACCGGTGGGGTAATGACCGGACGGGATGCGCTCGAGCTGATGATGGCAGGAGCGACGTTGGTGGGAGTGGGAAGTGGAGTTTATTATCGGGGCGCTGAGATTTTTGATTTGATTGCCAATGAAATGCGCGAGTGGTGTGAAGCGCATGGTGTGAAGGATTTGCAGGAGGTGGTGGGACGATCTCACCGGGTTTAATTCATTTAATACTTTTTTATGAGCTGCAAAGGAGGATCCAACTGTTGCAAAAATCGCCAAACTGTCCAACCTTTTAAATCGTTGGCAACTCAAATGGGGCGGCCTCATGATTTGCCGCGCGTGGTGAAGATTGTCGATATCAAGGAGGAAAATGCTCAAGTTCGTACCTTTACACTGGATCTTTCCGTAGGTGCTCATCCCGGTCAATTTGTGCTGCTCTGGATTCCGCGTTTGGATGAAAAACCGTTCAGTGTAGCTTTTGACGATGGTCAAAAGCTCGAACTTTCCATCGCTAAAGTGGGTCCTTTTACAGAAGCGCTTTTTGAGAAAAAGGTAGGCGATCAAGTGGGTATTCGTGGTCCATTTGGGAAGCCGTTTTATTATGAACTAGGTGATCGACTCGCTACAATTGGTGGGGGATACGGCGCAGCGCCGCTTTATTTTTTAGCCCACCAGGCGGTTCAAAAAGGATGCACGGTTGAGTTTATTGTGGGTGGGCGTTCCAAAGATCATCTTCTTTTTATTGAACGTGCTGCCGCTTTACCATCGACCCAAGTTCATGTGTCCACGGACGATGGAAGTCAGGGGTTTAAAGGCTATAATGTTCAACTTTTGAATCAATTGTTTGACGAAGGTTTGGCGCTCGATCGTCTCATTACGGTTGGGCCCGAACGCATGATGAAAGCGGTGTCTGATGTGGCACTTGAAAAGAACCTCGAGTGCATTGTCAGTGTGGAGCGTTACATGAAATGCGGTTTTGGCATTTGCGGCCAGTGCGTGATCGATGAAAGTGGAATGCCGACTTGTATGGAGGGGCCTGCCATGGATCACAAGCTTGCGCGTCGACAAAAAGAGTTCGGACAGTACCATCGCGATGCCTTGGGGAAGAAGCATTCCTTTTAACTGAAACTTCGAAATTGATAATTAATGGATCGTTTCACTAATTTTTTAAATAATTCACTCTCATGACTCTCAAACTTTATAAAGTTCAATTCATTGAATTGCTTGTTCAAGCGCAAGCGCTTCAATTCGGATCTTTTGTTTTAAAAAGCGGTCGTGAAGCTCCTTATTTTTTGAATACCGGGAAATTTTATACTGGGCCTTTGTTGTATCAGCTCGGTCGATTTTATGCCGAAGCGTTTTTGGATTCCGGTGTGGAAGTCGATGTGATTTTTGGTCCGGCGTATAAGGGAATTCCGCTTTCTGTGGTGACTACGAGTGTGTTGTATTCGGAGTTTGAAAAAAAAGTGTCCTATTGTTTCAATCGTAAGGAGTCCAAAGATTATGGAGATGCCAAGGGGAGTTTATTGGTTGGCGCTCCCTTGAATGAATCGAGTCGAGTGCTTTTGATTGATGATGTGATTACCGCCGGTACCGCGATTCGGGAAAGCGTGGAGCTGTTGAAAACCCAGGGCAATCCGCAGATTCAAGGCATTTTGATTGCCATGAATCGGATGGAAAAAAATAATGAGGGGCAGAATGCTTTGGAGGAAGTGGAAAAACAGTTGGGGGTGAAGGTGTTTTCTATCGTCAACTTAGATGAGGTGATTGAGGTTTTGTACAACCGTGAGGTGGGAGGCCAGATGTATATTGATGATGATAAGATGGCGGTTATCAAAGAATATCGAGCTCAGTATGGTTGTTGATATGCTTAGGAAGTCCCGCAAAACTCTCTTCCGCTGGAAAACAGCCTTTTTCCCGAGCTGTTTTGCCGAATCTCCTCGTCGGCTTGTCTTCACATCTCAAAAAAATGACTTATTTCCCAATCGAAATGGAGTTTTGCGGGACTTCCTTTATATGGTGCCTTCACTTTGTGAGTTTACAATATATCGCGTAAGTCTTTCTCTTAATGGCGAATTGATGGTTCGATAAAGGTTATCATTTTCATCGTATTGATCCAAAAACTTTTCCCATTCTCCTAAAAGCCAAATACTCATATCTCCTATCGGATATTGATTGATATCCAAATAGCCTTCCGGTAGAGAATCTTTGAATTCTTGGCGGGATTTACCTAAAAGGGTGGCTCAAGCGTTTTGGAAATCTTCTTCATCTATTTTTGATTTCCACTTTTCCGTGGTTACTATTCTGGCAATATTATTGACATCGATTATTTTAAGTTTTCCATCGTTGAGTATGACCACATTATTTCTTCCACACAGATCTGGAATCAGCTCTTCGTATTGAATCATTTCCTTCATTTTCTTTACCAGTGCTTGCAAGTCTTCTCGAGTTACTTGTTGTATTTCATTTT
>Ga0076332_1028_pt1 | contig 9921 bp, 8 predicted proteins | sample RifGroA2_FD_67839 | JGI IMG/M metagenome (GOLD analysis project Ga0076332, IMG submission 67839) | Peregrinibacteria bacterium GW2011_GWA2_44_7 | reverse complement strand
CCGCCTCTTATGGGCTTCAACCCTACCATGTTTATGTGGTAACCAATGCCTCGCTGCTGGAAAAACTCAAAGAAAAAGGATACAACCAAGGCCAAGTCACGGATGCGTCTCATTTTCTAATTTTTGCCAGCCGCACCGATCTCAATGACCGCATAGAACACTATCTCACGCTAGCCACTCAAGGGGATGCGCAAAAACGAGAGGCCATGAAAGATTACGAAGGGATGATGAAGGGATTTTCACAATCGCTTTCCCCAGCCACCGAAAAAGCATGGGCCGATCGCCAAACCTACATTGCGCTTGGATTTGCGCTCGCCGCCTGTGCCGAACTGGAAATTGATTCCTGTCCGATGGAAGGGTTTGACCCCCCCGCATATGATCAAATCTTAGATCTTCCCGCCAACATAAAATCAGTGGTCTGCTTGGCGATCGGATATCGAAAGGATGGCCCCAAAATGCCTAAAGTGCGCTTCTCCAAAGAAGACCTTTTCACCTGGGCTCAATAAAACCCGAACGGGTTCATTGGTGAGTTTTTAACCCAACCTATATTTCTTATAGTTTTCGAAGTATTTTTCACCATGCTGCTGGAAACTTTGATTCACTTCGAGAATCATCTCCAGTGCCTCTTCGTTATTCCGTGCATAAAAGACATTTTCCATGTCCTGAGAGCTGATTAGTCCCATTTTGATGGGTTTTTCCAACCACTTGAGCAGTCCCTTCCACATACGCCCAACAAAGATGATCGGCATTTTTGAAATATGACGAACTTGAGTGAGTTGCCAGGTGTAAAAAAATTCCAGACAGGTCCCCACCCCTCCCGGGGTAATCACCACCACATGGGAAAGCACCATAAAATTATCCAGACGTTCCGAAAAATGCTTGAAGTGCTGTTGAATATCCAGGTACTTGTTGATGTGTTCTTCAAACGGAAGCTCAATGGGCAGACCAATGGAATGAGCCTTTCCTTTGCCCTTTCCGGCACAATGCCCAGCATTAGCGGCTTCCATCATCCCGGGCCCTCCGCCGGTCACCACATCAAAATCCTGCTGTCCCACTTGCTTGGCCAGCTTATAAATTTGCTTGTAGCTTTTATCCCCCTTCTTCACGCGAGCGGAACCGAAGATGGCCACACGGAAATCTTTGCGAACCACTTCCTGGCTGATGGCGTAGGTGAGACCGGGAATATTATGAACTTTTTGAACGGATTTTTTAGGCATGAAGATGAGTTAGTTTATTTTTATTTGAAATTTAAATTTTCATTTCATTATACCTAAAAAAATTACTTTTGGGAAGAATCTTAGCAAAAAATGCATTTCGCCGCCTCAATCGCTGATCGCTCACATCAAAATTTATTGCTTTTTTAATTATTATATTTTATAATGATATGAAATCTATATTCTAAAAACAAAACCCCATGTTGCTTATGTCCCGGTTTCACTCTGACACACGCTATGTTTATTTTTCCTTTGAAGGCGGGAAAAAGGATACCCCTCCTACCCTCTCAGAAAAGGGAAAAGAACAATTTAGCGATAATCCAAGAAAAGACTTGATGGCTCTTGCCGAAAAAGTTCCTTCCGTAAAAAGCCTTATATGTATTGATACCGAAGGGAATAAAATTACGCCTCCCCTCGATCGACTTAAAACCGCAGAACTCCTCAGTAAACTTGACATGCCATGTAAAAACGTGGATGTTGAGCTGCGATTCAAACAAGCAAATGGAAAATTGGAGTTAAGCATTCTCGCTGTACCACAAAATGGAGAAGAAGCCGCTCAATCGCGACTTTATTCTTATCCGTTGGATGCACTGACTACTCCTGAAGATGCTTCGATTTACGAACGAGCCATCAATAGGATTCAGTTCAAAGCGAACCATTCCGAAAATACATCTGCATAAAAACCCCAGTCAAAGTCAAAGACGAGCAGTATTAAATCTCTCGTCTTTTTGATTTTATTACAAATAAAAAAAACTCTCCAGCCAACAGAGAGTAAAGGTTCGTACGATTCGGAGAGGAGTTGTCTACGGTTTCTTTGATTGACTCGCAATCCTACGACATCGTATCTACGACCTAACAAAAGGATAACACAGCTTTTTCTTTTAAGCCAATAAAAAGTGCTTTACGCATTCTTTTTACCATTTCTAAAAAATCTCTCATCTGAAGAAGATCCTCATTCACGATTTCTTTATTTTAAATGAAACTTTTTGGTGAGCCCCACTGTCTATGATTGCAGATATCTGCCAGTTGAAACAACAACGGCTTAAGCCACACTTCTATTCTTTAATTCTTATTTACTTTTTAATTTTATCACTATGAAACGCTTTACCAAAATTGCTTCCGGAGTTCTCTTGGGCTCCATGTTGGTCACTTCGGCCGCCTTTGCGGCTTCTCCACTGGATGAATCCCCTTTTGCCGGAAAACCCGGCTACCAAGTCGTTAACCGCATCTTGGAACGAAAAATCGGGATGGACATTCAAGAGGTTAAAGCTCATCTTCAAGCCCACGATCTTAAAGCCACTTTGGAGGCGGACGGGGTGGATGTGAATGCCTTACAAGAACAGTTCATGAACCGCGTGAGTGGGGTACTGGGGGCATATGATGCCACCGTTTCCATCATCCACACGGAAGAAGGAGTAGAAGTCCGCATCACTTCGGACGATGAAGACTTCTTGGCTCGAGGGATGATCTTGGAAGCTCGCGCCGCGTACTTCAATCAAGTGCATGGAGATGAAGCTCCCTTTACCGTTGAAGCTGGAAGCGACGACGAAAGCCTCTTTATCCTCCTGAATGGAGAAAGCGAAGAAGCGATTGAGGGCCTCCAATACCGAATGCCGGAATATAATGCCGAGGAAAGCAACTAATTACGACACTCAGGCTCAGCATTGAATAAAAAATTTATTCAATAAAATGAAAGGCCCTGCTCCCTGCGGGGCCTTTTCTAATTATAGGAGCTGTTCACCTAATGCCCTTGATCATTTGTTGAACGGCCTTAATCACCACTTCGGGCTCATCCAAATGAATATCATGATGGCTGTTTTCCGCGATGATTTGGCGACTGGAAGAAGACAAATTCAAAAGAGTTTTTTGACTTTCACGAAGGTAAGCATTGATTTCCGACGCTTGTGGAGTGGCATCGTTCGGCACTGTGGACTGCGCGGAAATAACCACCAGAGGCATCACTCCAAACGTAGAGATTGAACTCAGTTCTTGCCACACCTCGTCTTGCTGGGAATCCAACTCCCGACCTTCTCGTGCCAACGTATCAAAATAAAAAGGACGCGCCATCCCGGCCAAATAAATCTGTTGCGTATTTTTGGATAATTTGAGTACAAACTCGGGAATGACGTCTTCCCCTGCGATGTGACCCACAATCGGTAAAAACCCCACGGTTGCCAACCACTTCATCACCCGAAACTGTTGCCATTGCTTATTTTGAAACTCCTCCAAAGGATCAAATGTATCGGCCGCCACCGCAGCGGAATCCAATAAAACCATGCCCGCCACTGCTTCCGGATGATACTTTGCAAACAGTCGAGCATACATTCCTCCTCCAGAATGACCGACTAGAAGATACGGCCCCCTTTCACCGGCTCGCTCCAACATTTCTTGTTCTTCGGCCACAATATTTTTACCGGTTCGAGGCGTGGAAACCGGATCGCTCCATCCATAGCCGGGTCGATCAAAGCTACACACCCGCGTGGTTTTTGCCAATTCCGGCTGAACAAAACTCCAATCCAGCGACATTCTCCCGTTGCCCGCATCCAAAAGCACCGTAGGGCTTCCTTCTCCCGTGCAATCGAGATGCATCCGATGCCCCTGCACCTGCACCCATTTTCCCGACGGAGGAAATTGTTTTTCGAACAAGGAGGTGGCCCGCACTTGGCTCCAATAGCCACATCCCACAATAATCAAGGCAATGAGCGCTGTCACCCCCGAAACCCACGCCGGTTTTTTGATCATCTTTTAGCGTTTAAAATGACCTAGAAGTCCGAGTGGATTCTAACATATTCCCAGCTAATGATCACTTGATGTTTTATGGCGGTAGGCATCTTCGCTTTCGATGAATCTTTTCAGCACCTCAAAATGGGTCACCAAACTATCCATTTCCAAGACTTCGTTGGGCGAATGATGGTACCGACCCACCGGCCCTAAAATGGCCAAGGGGATCCCCTGTTCCATAAAAATCTTGGCATCCGAAGAACCATGATTTTCTCCGTAGTTCATTTTTTTTTCCAGTACCTCCTCTGCGCTCTTTCGCAATAATTTGATGTACTCGTTGCGTTCATCCACCTCAAACACTTCTCCATAGGAGGAACTGGCCACTTCCACTTTTGAAGGGAGGAGCTTAGCGATCTTTTCCAAAACCACCGCTTTGGACCATTGCTTCCCACCCGTCAGACGGATATTCACCACCGCGGTCGCCTGTCCCGGGATGGTATTTTCTTCCTTTCCCGCCTCAAAGACCGTCACACTAGCGGTCGAAATCCATTTATCCGCCGGCCTGGGGAAAATTTTTTTCACCTTCAGAAGCGTTTCCATCAATAACTCCAATGCATTATCTCCCATCCAAGGATAGGCGCTATGAATGAACTCTCCGTGACTCACCAACCTCACATTCAAAATGCCCTTTTCGCGTGTCACAATCTCGTATTTCCTCCGCCCTTCATTGATGATGGCAAAATTGGCCCTATACCCTTCCTGCTCCAATAGCATCCGTGTGCCATGACGTCCACCAATTTCTTCATCCCCGGTCAACATGATCGCCAAAGAGGGCAGCTTGGAGGCCCGGCTAAAATATTTCACCAGCGCCATCATGACCGCAACCCCTCCCTTCATATCCAATGCGCCACTGCCATACATAAGATTTCCTTCTTCCAACGCGCTATAACGATTGCTACTCGATACCACATCAATATGCCCGGAAAGTAAAATCTCGGGATGGCGTGTTTCCTCCAAAGAAATGACCAAAGAAGGGTAGCCATTGCTGAGATAGGATTTGATGATCACTTTCTCCTCCTTAAAATAGGCCTTGATAAAATCGGCCAGTTCCATGAGTTTCACCGGTTCGTCGGGATGAGAAGGAAAACGAACCAAATCCTTGGTGAGCTGAATCAGATGCTCACGCAACGCCTTTTTAGTCTTAAAAATTTCCATAGTTCAAATGGTCACTGGTACACCATTCAATCAATTTTTCCGGATTCTGCTTCCATGGGCCATTCCACTGATCTCTGACCCAGGCCCCGGGAGACTTCCCTTCCACAAAAACAAAATGCTTAATGGGTTTTAAGTAGATCGACTCATCTTCCTTTTGCTCATTTAAAACCTGGAATGAAAAAAGAAATTCGGAAGCAATTTCAAGCACTTCCTTGCAATAGTCGATCAGTCTTTTCCCCTGGACTTCCGCCTCCATCCCTTCTTGTGCAATCTTTTCATAGACCTCGTTGAAATCCTCAAAGGTCCATTTCTTGGTAATGGCCTTAATGGCTTCCTCTCCATCGGGATGGTAAACAAATGCCTTCGTGAGGGCGTTGACTGAAGGAACGAGTACGGGAGGCAAACTATCACACACCCGAAGTTCGATGTAGTTTTTAATGCGAGCGTCCGTATAAATGTAACTCAAATGAATGACCCAATCTTCCAAAATCGGCGTAAATCCTTCGTATCCCTCATTTAGAAATTGGCTAAAATTCCTATTTTTCACTTGAATCCAATCCTGTCCACGAAAAATAGCCACCATAGGCACTTCCATACAAAACTCGGTCCAATCCTTAAAATTAAACCCTTTTTTGAAGAAACTTTCGCGTATCCCACTGCGCCACGGATAAATATCCCGAAAGATGTGGGTCCGATAACTGATGAATTTGGAATCTTTTCCCATGCGTAACGGTGCATGACTGTACATGGCGGACATCAAGGGAGCCAACCGCAGCAGCGTTTGAAACTTCTTCCCGGCATCCTTTTCCGAAGTGAAATCAACGTTGGTCTGAACGGAAGCGATATTGCTCCAGGAATAATCGTCGCTACGCCCCTTCAATCGAACCGCCGCCTCTCCACTGATCAAATAGCGTTTGATTTTAACATTCCGAATCTCATCCACAGGGCTGAAGGGCTGATATCCAATCCCCAACCACGCTATATTATGACTTCGGGAAAGCTCCAATAATTCATTTTTTTCAAGTCGCAATTCAGAAGACATGTTGTGAAGGCTGGAATGAACGCGACTCGCAAATTCGCCCATCGCTTCACTGGATTCCAAACTGAAATGAGCCCCTCCGCGACTCATGGAGATGATGTATTTACCCTCCTGCTTATCGATTTTCCATCCCATTTCCTCAATCAAACGATTTTGGAGGCTACGCATCCCATTTTTTTCGAGATAAGTAACGGGCTTGTAGGTGTCAGTATGGATGCCATGCAGTTCCACCTCCGCTCCGATCATCTCATCTTCGGGGTTTTTACAGCTTTCATGAAAAAAAGCTAAAAGATCGGAGACATTGCTCACTTTTTGTTTGAGTGGAGAATCTTCTTCCATGGAAGGTTGGTAACCCATAAAATAGGGTGAAATATTTACCTTCTTTTGATTTGTATTCTATTTCAAATTTTAAGGTTTGGCAATCTAGGGGTTTGCCTTTCTCTTAGGCGTTTACTCCTACTTTACTCGAGGGGAGTTCAATTTGCTTCGTTCATTTTTTGTGTTATATTCCGAATCTAAAATTAAATTTTATGAACGAATTTGAATTTCTAGAAGAAATAGCCGCGGATGATCCTGTCGTCCTTGGGCATGCAGAACGAATTATAAGTGGTATTGTCGATTCTCTTCAGGGAGATTTCAACACGAAGGTACAAAGCGTCATGAATAGCGTATTTGAAGATCCCGAAATCCTTAAGCAGTTCAATGGCGGAATCCGCTACACCACCATGGTCGGGAGCGTGGTGAATCGCATTTTAGATGCTCTTCCCTTGGGAGAAAGACGCATGAGTCTTTTGACGATTGGAACCATTCTTCCTCCTGATTTTGTCCTTCCGGTCATGGAACGGATCGATTCTCTGGCGGCCGAAATTAAAATCCAGATCGGAAGAATTAGAAAAGGACGTCCGTATGATGTCAGTGCGCAAGGTCTTTTGCCTCCCCGGAAAGCGGCTATTGGCCTGTTTGATGAGCATTATCATTTTTCGGATGAACCGGAACTTGAAGAAAAACTTTCCAACAACAGCGTATTGGTGTCCGGGGGGATGGTGGGGTTGGATTTCTTTGTACGAAGCATGCTTAAACGCGCTAAAAAAGCAGGAAAAACTGCTCTATTTGTTTATCCGGACAATAGCTTTGATAGCTATAAAAAAATCGTTGCCGATCATATGGAAGGAGGAAGAGCGAAACATAGTGAGATTTCAACGGAACCGGAAAACGGATTGCATCTCAGTGCCAAAAATGTTCGTGAATTCTATGAAAAAAATCCAGAGAACGATCAAAAGGTCTGGTGTATCACCCCGGTCGGAAACCCCTCGGGAACCAAAATGACCCCCGATCAACTAACAGAAGTGTGTGAAGCCATTGTGGAGTGCGACCCGGAAGCCATTATTTTATTGGATTCCACCTACATTCGTGTTTTGGATCCTAAAGATGCACGAGCGCTTGTGGCGCGCGTTATTAGAAACCGCACGGTCATGAACCGCATCATTTTCCTGGAGAGTTTTTCCAAGACCCATGGCTTATGCAGTGACCGATTGGCCATCCTTTTTGCTGAAAATCGTTCCTTGATCGCGGATGAAATCCAAAATCAAATCATGAGTTCCACCGCAGGGACCCCTCTCAATACCAGCACGGAGATCCTCGCTATTTCTCAACTCCAGCCTTCTGAAAAACAAGTCTTCGCCCAAATGTACGAGCTCTGGGCCCATGAACGCGAAGGACTTTTTAACTACTTTAAACAATTTCCGGATCTTTTTGATGCGCAGCCGCATATCAAGGAATCTGAATTAAAAGATCCCATGGCTCCCTATTTATTAATGAAACCCAAAGAAGGAGTCACGGCCAAGCAAGTGGCGCTTGAAACCTGGTGTTTCGGAGTGGAAACCGCGATGGGATCGGGAAACTACATACGCTTCGCGGTCGGAGCTATTTCAGAGCCGACCTATGCTCGCTACGCGGAAGCGGAGGCCGTCTAAAACATGAGGAATCCATTGCAATTCTTTTGGCTTGAGCGTAGAAAAAGGGCATGGAACCCTTGGCTTCGACGATCCGCCCCTCGGACTTGAACAACTTTTTTGGTCAAGAGCATTTGGTGAGCACCGGAAAACCGCTTTACAATGCCATTCAAGAAAAGCATCTTTTCTCATTTATTCTGTGGGGGCCTCCGGGGGTGGGAAAAACCACCCTCGCCCGAATCTATGCCCGCCACCTGGACGCTCGACTGTACGAACTTTCCGCCGTATCGGCCGGGAAAGCGGATATTAAAAAAATCATAGAAGAATCGGTGGAGGGCCACCCCAAACTCCTCTTTTTGGATGAAATTCATCGCTTCAATAAAGCGCAGCAAGATTTTTTACTACCCTACGTGGAAAGCGGAGCATTGACCCTGGTGGGAGCGACCACGGAAAACCCAAGTTTCGAAGTGATTCCCGCCCTATTGTCCCGCTGCCGTGTTTTTGTGCTCAATCCACTTTCGGAAGAGGCCATGCGGTCTATTTTCGAGCGTACGGGAATGACCATCGATGCGGAGGCCACCGATTGGCTGATCGCGATGGCCAATGGGGATGCACGGCAAGCGTTGAGCATGCTCGAAAACACGAAAAAATTGTACGGCGTCATCACGGTGGAAAATCTGAAGAGCACCCTTCAATCCAAATCTCTGCGTTATGACAAAAAGGGCGAAGAGCATTACAATACCATCAGTGCCTTCATCAAAAGCATGCGAGCGAGCCAGCCGGATGCGGCATTGTACTACTTAGCGCGCATGATCGATGCCGGAGAAGATCCCAAGTTCATTGCGCGGCGTATGGTGATTTTTGCCAGTGAAGACATTGGACTGGCCATGCCCACGGCGCTGGTCGTGGCCAATGAGGTATTTCGGAGCGTGGAAACCATCGGATTACCCGAATGTGGCATCAATCTGGCCCACGGAGCTGTTTATTTGTCACTGTGTAAGAAAGATCGGAGTGCCTATGACGGCTATAAAAAAGCCATGCAGGATGTTCGGCAGCATGGCAATTTGGAGATCCCCATGACCATTCGCAATGCGCCGACGGCGCTTATGAAAGAGTTGGGTTACGGAAAAGGATATGAAAAATACACCAAGCAAGATTTATTGCCTTCGACGTTGAAGAATAAAGTTTATTTTGAGCCGAAAAAATAAACCCATCGGAAACACCCAATTCTTGTATGCCACCTGATCGAAGGCGGCGGGCAGCGAAGCGATATTTAGCGCTTATTCACAGGCCCCTTCAAAATCTTATCCTTATACTAAAGACCAAAATTTCGTTTAGCATCATCCGTTGACTCATTCCCGTTAAAGCTTGGAGTATAGATAACCGGATAAAAACCATCTACTCCTCTCATCGGAATATTATCCGGAAAATCTTCGATCACGGTACACGCTTGGAATCAAGGATATAAAATAACAATTATTTATTATTTTGTCAATCTTTTTGCGTTCGGCGGGGACGAATCACTTTACAACGGATTTGCTCCACTCTTTTTTATATTTCTTCACCATCGCATCGATCCTTCGGAATTGAAAAGCCCACTGAACGGAGTACAAAAAGGGCCTCAAATCGTAGCGGTTGTCATCGGGACTGTAACTCTCGGCATGAACAGAGGGAGTTAATGTCGTTAGCTTGTGCCGATTGATGGCGTAGTTCCGGAAAAAATGTTTTACTTTTTTGGCCACTTCGGCAACGGACAAACCTCTCGTGGAGTGGGGGCCCC
>Ga0076332_1042_pt1 | contig 9950 bp, 10 predicted proteins | sample RifGroA2_FD_67839 | JGI IMG/M metagenome (GOLD analysis project Ga0076332, IMG submission 67839) | Peregrinibacteria bacterium GW2011_GWA2_44_7 | reverse complement strand
TTGGCTTACAAAACCCCTTATGAAATTATGATTCTAAACAATCGCTTTATTTCCACTTCCAAAATCTCTACTGGTGCTTTTGAGGGCTGAATGCAGGAAGAATGGAAACTGGAATGTGTAAAATATTTCGACGCAAGGGCAACCAATTCGCCAAGCTGAGTAGGATCCCAAAAAGCCAAAACCAACCGATCTTTAATAAGGGAAAATTGAGCTTCAATAAATTGCCCCAATTGATTATAAAATTCCCAATATTGTCCCTGTTGAATACTTCGAGCCATACTTTGTTGTAATTCCATCAACGTTTGTTCAATAAGTTTCTGATAGGTATTTCCCAAAAAAAACTTTGCAAATAATTTTAAATTTTCATCAGGAAGTTGTCCAAGCTTGGCCCTCTCAATAATAGGAAAAGCCACTTCTTCCATCTTCCCCAATTTCAAAGCTACTTCAGCATAATCTTGAGCAAGATCAGGATATTTCAAAACCGTTTGAATAAACCTCTCTGTATCACCACGTTGTAAAGCATCAAGTGCCATTTGAACATAGTCCTGAACCTCAATGCCAGATTGTTGTCGAGTCGCCGCATGAAGAGCATCCCTAGACAAAACCAATCGAATAAATCGAATTCTGAGAAAGTTGTTCCAGCCAAGCCTCAACACCGGTCTGGATTCGAGAAGGATGATAACCTCGAACAAAACGAGGAGCTCCTCTAAAAACAATATCACTCAAAGCCTCTACCATGGGCAAAGTGAGTTGAGGATCTCGTCCCTGCATAAAAGATTGAAAATTGGCCTCTTCATCTAAAGGTACTTCCTTAGGAGTAGTGACCGATTTTCGTCCACCTTCCAAGTCTTGTTTGATTTCAGCAAAAAGATCTTCAAGATCAAGCATAAAAAAATTTAAGAAGGAGTAGAAGCTTTCACTTTCTCTGAATAAATCTTTTGATAAATTTCATCATACCGGGCACGCTCTTCGGGACTATCCAAAACCCCCCAAGCCAAATTCAACAAGTTAACTTCAGGAGAGGTTTGCCCATCATTTAAATCGGGGTGAAGTTTTTTCATTTTACGATGATAAGCTTTTTTAATGTTCTTAACATCCGTACCAAACGAAACGCCGAAAAGTTCATAAAAATCGATCAAACCGCCTGCAGAATCCAACCATTCCGCAGGAACATCCAAAGGCGCTTCCCCCGTCTGATCGAGAATCATTTGATCCTGAAGTTGCTTCAACGCTTCAAAATAACCCAAACATTTCATTATTTTTTGCAACAAAATAGACGAAGGGATTCCTTGAGCTAAAGCAATGTCGCTCGTAACGCGTTCATATTCCTGGACAGCGAAACTAAAAAGCTTAATATTGGAAAGCACTTCGGCACTCAATTGACGAAAAACACTCAGGCATTCATTGGAAACCTTTTGAATTTCCCCAAATTCAAAATAAGCCGCCAAAATACCCGGCTCCACCGTACGAATTTCCGTTACAACCGCAGCCATCTCTTGAGCCAAGTCAGCAACGTGAGTCAATAAACGTTCTCGTAATCGAAGGATATCGCCCTGAGCTCTTTCCGCAAGATTGACACGATCCAAAGCCTGATGAAGTAAGCGGTCTTTTTCTTCAAGCAAAGCATCTTTTTCTTTCAATACAGATTCCAATTGATCAATTTGCGCCTGAAATTGAGACCTCATTTGTTGTTGAAAAGCCTCTTGATCAGATAATTTTTGCTTCAACAAGGATAACTCAGTTCCACTCTCCAATTGGCCCAATCGAGCTTGCAAGTCTTTAAATCGCTGAACAAAATTACGCAAAAAAGCTTCCGGATCTTGAGAAGTAGTCGATAAAATTCTCAAAATATGGGATAAGACTTCGGCTTGAGTTTGACCTAAAACAGAAGCGATTTCAGAACTAAGCTCCAAACAAGCTTGTAAGCGCAACCCAAATTGGTGCACAACACGAGATTGAGCTCCATCGAACTCAGATTGCAACGTGGTTTGAACTAATCCTGTTAAAATCTTAAACCCTTCATCAGGATCAACCGCTCGAGTATCCGCAGAATCTGAACTCATAAATTAAATATTTATTATTTATTATTTATTGACCATCCCCCAACAATCCCAACGGAGAAGATTTTGCAGATAATTGTTTAGCTCTTTGCAAAACCGTTCCCGCCAAAGCACGAAATCGCGTATGCGCCACTTCACCGGTAATTTCAGGATGTTGACCGGCTTGAGCAGCTTCTCGATTAGTCTGTGCCACTCCTTCCACCAATTCTCGAATAAATCCTCCCAAAATAGTAGGATCCTTATAATCAACTCCACTCAAATCAATAAATAATCCACGCTTAAAACCGGTCTCCGGAGAAGCCAAATCTCTTAAAACTTGCCGATCCGCATCGGTCGATCCCGAACTTGGAAGATAAATAATCACCGCGATACCATTGGTCTGATTTAAAACCTTAATGGATTCAAAAAGGGAAGCGTCTTGCTTAGGACGTGCGTCATGAAAACTGATCAACACATCTTGACGCTGAAGATTCCGTTCCAATCCGCGATACCTCTCTAAAAACTGGCCAAAACTGGATTCCCAGCCAGCCGTTGAGCAATGCGCTTGCCCTAACAAAGAAACGCCTCCGCGAGCTTGAACCAAACCCTCTCCACCAAAAATTCCATAATTAATTTGCGCCAAAGGTAAACTACCGGCAAGACGTGAAGCCAATTCGCCTGATAATTTCAATAAAGAAGCATGCAACTCAGTAGTAGAACCGGAAAAATCCGCCGCAAGATCAACCGACAAAGCTCCCGATGTAAATCGCTCTAATCCTTTCGCCAACTGCGAAGTTGCACTACTTTGAATCACAGCCAGACTGCGCTGAACCTCGGGATCAAGGCCTGCCCCTCTTTTAATCAACCCCACAAGCGGCCCTTTGCCAGCTGCTTTTTGGACACCGTGTGAACCCAATCGCATCAAGGAATAAAGTGGCTCTGATTTATCTAGATTAGGCATAAAATGAAAATTTGAAAATAAGTAGATTTTTATATAATAATATCTTTTTTTAGTCAATAGAATTGACAGATAATAATTATTAATTTAAATTTAAAACTTAATTTGCGAGCACACTAATCATTCATTGAATTCATATGCCATCCTCATTAGACGATCTTATTAAAGAAATAGCCGCAGAACTGCCAGAAGAAAATGGCCAAGAAAAACCTACTGATTTTAATCCGGAAGATGATTTAAAAAAATTTATAAAAACATCCGATAATGGATTATCTTTCGAAACAGTAAACGCTTTATGTGATGTAATTTTCAAGGGAAATCCACGATTGATCGCGGGCTACGATGAAGAAAAAATTCGATCCCTGTTCGATAAATGGTTGAAAAACCTTAATTCACGAGGAACCCATTCAAAAGCAACTCTACTGAGATTAAAAACGCATTTCTTATCCATGCAGGCCAGCATGATCAATGCAACGAAACAACAAGCTCGTGAAGAAATAGCCATTACGCCAACTAATCCAGCAAAAAAAATACAAAAACCGGGAATGCTCGAGTTGTTGAAATTGGAGGAAGGAGATATTGATCCAATACTTCTCGCTAAAGTATTAAGTCGATGCGACAGACCCATTCTTTCCGTGGGGCAATGGATGATCGATGTCACCTTATCAGAAGAAGACAGTGAATACCTAAAAATTGAACAATCCGTCATTGTCGTGGAATCCTTAGAAGAAGCCCATCGAGAAATTGAACGATACCCTGATGAATATGCCTTTGTATTAAGCGGAATGCATGGAGAAGAAATTGGCATAACCGATCCTCAAGAACGAATCGAAACGTTAACCGCATTCCTAAAAACAATAGAAAACAAAAATCAATTACTCTTTATAATGACTATGGAATCTGGCATCAACTACATAAAATTAGCATATACAATAAAACAAAACCTCCTAAGTTACAGCCAAAGACCAGGCAGTGCCAATTTGACGGGTTTATTAACCGCTTTCTGTGAAGCACGAGACGCGCTGAACGCCACAGAAAAATAAATCTCCTACTCCCTCCCCACAAACACCTCACGCGCCTTAGCCCCATCTCCGGGTCCGATCACCCCATTTTCTTCCAGCATATCAATCAACCGAGCCGCCCTGGAATAACCAACCTTCAAATGACGCTGCAACAGCGTGGCGGACGCCTTTTGAGTTCGAGTCACCACTTCCACCGCCTGTTCATACAATTCATCGTCATCCATGCCGGCACCGACCGAGGCATCCGGAACTCCGGAAAGCTTAATGCCTGCGGTTTTACGAGAGGTGATGTCATCATTGTAGGTGGTTTCATAGCCTTCAAGCGTCAACTTCACCCGATTAGTGACTTTTTGAATCTCCTGAGTGGACACATACACTCCCTGAATGCGGAGCGGCTTACTCATGGTTCCGGATAAATACAACATGTCTCCTCGACCAAGGAGATCTTCCGCCCCCATACCATCCAAAATAGTCCGCGAATCAATCGAAGAGGAAACCGTAAACGCCACGCGACACGGAATATTTGCCTTGATCAAACCGGTAATGACATCCACCGAAGGCCTTTGAGTGGCCACAATCAAATGAATACCCACCGCTCGGGCCATCTGGGCGATACGACAAATCGATGCCTCCACTTCCTTTCCGGCCACCATCATCAAGTCGGCCAACTCATCAATCACCACCACGATCTTCGGCATGGGTTGGGGCGACTGGGGATCATCATTGTAATCGTCGATATTACGATGCCCGGACTCGGCACAGACGGTGTAGCGACGGGTCATTTCCGCCACGACCCAGCGCAAGGCAATCGCCGCCTTGTCAGGCTGAGTAATGACCGGCGTCAACAAATGAGGAATCCCGTTATACGAAGACAGTTCAACCTGTTTAGGATCAATCAAAATCAACTTTAAATCTTTGGGGGAATTTTGATAGAGAAAAGAAAGCAAAATGGCATTGGTGGCCACCGATTTACCGGAACCCGTGGCACCGGCCACCAACATATGGGGCATGAGCGCAAGATCGGTGACAATCGCCTTCCCCGTAACATCTCGACCAAGCGGAATCAACAACTTGGACTTGGTTTTTTTTTGAAAATTCAAATAATCTTCGCATTGCAAAAGCTCCCTAAGATGCACAATGGAACGGGTTTCATTGGGAATTTCAATCCCCACAAACGATTTACCGGCAATGGGGGCTTCGATACGAATGGCCGAAGCGGCCATTGCCAATGCCAAATCATTTTTAAGCGAGGTGATGCGAGACAACTTCACCCCCTCACTCGGCTTTAAGGTGTATTGAATGACCGTTGGTCCCACATGAACATCATGCATTTTGACCTGAATCCCAAATTGCGCCAATTTATCGCGTATCGCATCAGCTTTTTCGCGCAGCAGTTCCTGATTCATCTGAATGCTGATGGATTCGTCGTTCAATAAATCCAAAGGAGGAAATTCCCAGGGGATAGAAACCAGGTTAGTGGAAGCCTCCGAGGAAAAAGAATCGTCCTTACCAATCCTTTCCACAGCAACAGGTTCTCCCAAACTTTCTTCCAAATCCTCTTCCTCTCCATCATCCGAAAAATCTTGCCAGCCTTTAACACGACCTTCCAATCCCTCGTCATCTTCCACCTCACGAACCAATAAAGCATCCTCGTCCTCCATCGCACCAGAATCCTTTTTCCCGTTCAATAGATGAATAACCATGTCTTCATCTTCCAATTCAATGGCCTCATCAGCATTGGAAGGATAAGAAGAAGGAGCATCCATTCGGCTCCGCGCGGCAGATCGGTCCTTCACCTCCCATTTCCATTCAAACAAAGAAAAAATTTCGCGGAGCGAAATGGAAAAGGTCAAAAGAATAGAAATCACAAATAAAGCAAAGAAAACAACATAAGATCCGGTAATTCCCAAAATCTGACGCCCGATAAAACTCGAAACAAATCCAATGTAGCCTCCGTATTCTCCGTCTTGCGCCACGGCATAAATCTGATCATCCGCTACGGAAAGATGCAAGGTTCCCAGGGAGGAAATAACCAAAAGCACCAGCCCCAAAATACGACCGGCATCAAAAGAAATCCGACGGGCAAAAAAGAGCGCCAATGAAACGCCTCCCAATAAAAGAGGAACCATATAAATGCCCCATCCGAAGATGGGAGTCAAAAAGTCATTCCACAAAGACCCGACCACCCCGAGCTTCTCATTGATACTCAAAAGCGTGAGCACGCAAAAAGCCATATAGACCACGGCCCAAATTTCACGCATCACATGACTGGCCACCCGAATTTGAATCCCCTTACGACGGGATCCGGAACGCGATTTGAGACGAGAACGACGTTTAGCCATAGCTTATTTATACAAAAAAGAAGGGAGTAGAGCAACCAGATACGCCACGCTGCTTCATTGGCCCTTTTTGCCTCTCTGTGCAAATCTGCTATAATTAGAATAATGATTAAAACACGTTTTGCTCCCTCACCAACAGGGTATCTCCATATCGGCAGTTTGCGTACGGCCCTCTATGCTTATCTTTTTGCACGACAAAAAAAGGGAAAACTCATTTTGCGCATTGAAGACACGGATCAGAATCGCTTTGTCGAAGGCGCAGTGGAAAGCCTCATACGCACCCTACAATGGGCGGGCATCACTTACGATGAAGGCCCGGAAGTCGGTGGCTCCAATAGCCCTTACATTCAATCGGAACGACTGGAACTCTACAAAAAAGAAGTCCAAGTTTTATTGGATAAAGGACAAGCCTACCGCTGTTTTTGCAGCATGGAACGATTGGATGAAATGAGAAAAGAGCAACAAGAGAGAAAACAAGCACCGATGTACGACAAAAAATGCCGTAAACGAAGTCACGAAGAAATCCACCAACTCCTGGAACAAAATAGTCCCCATGTGATACGAATGGCCATTCCGGAAAATGAAATATTGCGATTTAGAGATGTGGTACGAGGAGATCTCGAATTTGCCTCCAACACGATCGATGACCAGGTGTTAATGAAATCCGATGGGTTTCCCACCTATCATCTGGCCAATGTCGTGGACGATCATGATATGGGCATCACCCATGTGATCCGTGCGGAAGAATGGCTCCCTTCAACCCCAAAGCACATTTATTTGTACAAAGCGTTTGAATGGAAAATGCCGGAATTCGCGCATATTCCACTTATTTTAAACCCCGACAAAAGCAAATTGAGCAAAAGACAAGGGGACGTGGCGGTCGAAGATTACCGTGCGAAAGGATATCTGCCGGAAGCCATGATCAATTTCATCGTGCTGCTGGGATGGAATCCGGGCGGAGGAGAAACGAATGAAATATTTTCAATGGAAGAATTGATTGCACAGTTCGATCTCGAAAAAGTTCATAAATCAGGAGCGGTCTTTGATTTGAATCGACTCAAATGGATCAATGGGGAGTATCTTCGAAAACTTTCTCCTGAAGCGTTTATTGAGAAATACACCACCTACCTGGAAGACTATGCGACGGGCGAAGAAAAAAAGGATAGAAAAAATCAACTCAAAGACATAAACATTCATGTTATTCAGGCACTACAAGCCCGAATCAAAACATGGGAAGAAGCCGGCCCCATGCTCGATTATCTGGTGAATTTCAATCCCAATTGGACCACACTGTTACCGCTGATGGAAAATGAAAAAATGCAAATTGATAAAACTTTAGCCAAGAAAGCCTTACAAGCCACACGGGAAGATTTAACCCAAGCCACCGATTTTTCTTCCGAAGAAAGCATTAAAACGACCTTAATGACAACCATCTCAAAACTTGAAATGAAAAACGGTCAGGTGCTATGGCCTTTAAGAGTGGCCCTCACCGGAGAGGCGTTCTCACCGGGAGCGTTTGAAATGATTTTAATTTTAGGAAAAGAAGAATCCCTAAAACGAATCGGCGCTACGTTGGAACAACTTCGCTAAAGGGAGAAAGCCATTCACGGATGCATTGACAATTACAACCTCAAAACGGATTGATTTTTATCCGCGAAAGGAGTAGCATGAAATCCATCCTTTAATGCTTCAACATGAATTTTGGAGAATTAAAACAACTCATAAAAGAAATCAGGGAGACATTGCCATGCAAACAATGCGGCTATAACTATAAAGATTCGGATATTCGGATCATTGGCACCGTGTTTAGTGAAGGATTCTTTATGGCGGCCTGCCGGGAATGCAAAAACGAAGTGATCGTGAATGTGGTCTTCAAAGAAAAACGAATGATTCATCGAAGAATTGGGAAATCGAAAACATTCCAACCCATCACACCGGACGATATTCTGGATATACGCAATTTTCTCAAAAATTTTGACGGAGATTTTGCTAATTTATTCAATCTAAAATAATGAAACCCTTCCTCCTCCCCTCCATCGCTGTAGTTCTGTGTGCTCTGCTGCTCCTGCAAGCCATTGACGATGTCCAAAAAGCAACCGCCGAAGTGCAAGAAGCGGCCGAAAGTGTCGATCAAGCGCTGAATAGCGTTAAAACCGTGACCGGAACCACCTCATCTTCTGAAAATCAATAACTATTAATTCTCAATTACAAGCTGTATTGATCGAAACAATACGTTAATTTTCAGTAAACCATTTTATCATGCTCAAAGCGTCATTTCACATTCATGTCCGAGGAGATAAGGACGATTACATTCGCTATACCGGATTTGAACTGTTGGATCATGCAAAGGCCCTTGGATTTGACGTGATCGCCTTCACCTGCCATGAACGGGTGGTCATCACCGAAGCACTAAAAGCCCATGCCAAAAAACTGGATATCCTCTTGATCCCGGGCATCGAGTTGAATTTGGGAGGGCATGTGCTTGTCCTGAATGCAAGCCCGGATGCGCAAAACCTCAAAACGACGGAGGATTTAAAAAAATACCGAGCCACTCATCCCGAAATTTTTACCATTGCCGCCCATCCCTTTTTCCCGGAACGTAAGTACTGCTTTCAGGAAAGAATTTACAACCACTTGGATCTGTTCGATGGAATTGAGCTGTCTTGGTTTTATTCACAATGGATCGATTGGAATAAAAAAGCCAAACAGTTGTCGGAAAAAGAAATGCTCCCCTATATTGCCACCAGCGATGTACACCGCCTGGATATGCTGGACAATGGCCATGTGCTGATCGACGCGAACAAAAATGTAGAATCCATTTTCCAAGCGTTGAAAGAAAATAAATTCAAATCCATTGCAAAACCCCAAGGAGTCATTGAGATGTGGTGGAGATTTGCTAAAATGCAATGGTCGCTCTTTGAACGATACTTTCCCTGGACACCTCCTCACCTCATCTTTGAACATGAAAACCTTCCTGCAACGCATCAAGGAAAAAGCCGCCGCGGCACCAAAAAAAATCGTCTTTCCGGAAGGAACTGAACCGCGCATTTTAGCCGCACTCAAAAAAATCCTGGAAGAACGCCTGGCGCATCCCATTTTGCTGGGGAATCCTCAAATGATCCACAAAACGGCAAAAGAATTGGGCATTGATTTGCCATGGGAACAGATCGAAATAATCGATACGCAAAACGATTCGCGACAACCACACTGGGAAAAACGGTATCAAGAAATTCGTAAAATATCTTTAGCGCAAGCCAAAGAAGAAATGGCAGCCAATCCCATCAACATCATAGGTACCTTGCTGGTGGAGGAAGAAAAGGCGGACGGGATGATCTCCGGAGCAACCTTCACCACAGCGGAAACCATTCGTCCGGCGATTCAAATCATCGGGACCAAAGAAAAATTCCATAAAGTTTCAGGATTCTTTTTCATGATCCTGGAAGAAAGGATCCTGCTGTTTGCCGATTGTGCCGTGATCATTGAACCCAATTCCCATGAATTGGCGGATATTGCCATTGATACGGCAGAAACCGCCCTACGTTTCGGGCTTGAACCAAAAATCGCCATGCTCTCCTTTTCAACGGCAGGGTCA
>Ga0076332_1070_pt1 | contig 9981 bp, 6 predicted proteins | sample RifGroA2_FD_67839 | JGI IMG/M metagenome (GOLD analysis project Ga0076332, IMG submission 67839) | Peregrinibacteria bacterium GW2011_GWA2_44_7 | reverse complement strand
GCATCGATATCTGAGAAAGGATTCACGGTTTCGTAGGCGAGGGTGACTTCCATGCAATTGTTTTGTTCGTTGCTTTCACTCACTTCACCCCGATTGTCCATGCATACTTCTCCCAAATCTCCTTCTCCAAATCCTTCCACTGCCACTGAATCGATCGTGGTGGACTGCCCGTGGACCAAGAACTCTTTTTCTTTGAGTGTTTTCCAATCGTATCCTCCATTGCCGAGCGTTTCTCCCGTGCTAGAGTCGTATGCTGTCCATTTGATCAGTCCGCTTTCCTCTTGGACATCGGCATAGCCTTGGTTCGTCACTTCAAAGGCCATTCGGTCGTAGATTTCGGAATCCGTGGCTTTGATGAGGTAGATTTTTTTGACAACCAAATCGGGAGAGAGTGTATTTTCGAATGTATTATTGGATTCATTGGATTCATCGACGGCGTTTTCTGAATCGATTTCAACGCTGACTTTTGTTCCGTAAGGGTATTCATCCAACGTGTAATGGATTTCTCCTCCGGAGGGGTAAAAGGTTTCATTGGAGCCGGCATCCCATTCGTACGCATATTTCAATTCATCATTCACATAAATGTTGGTAATTCCTTTTTGTTCTTGTTGCTGCGAATAATAGTCTGTTACGGCGCCCCCTCCCTGGTTTTGAATGATTACATTCAATTGTCCATCTTGATCCAAATAGGTGTCGGTGACAATGAGATCGGGAAATACATCTTCCGGATAGCCTAAGCTGACGGTGGCATCGTCTGAATTATTGTCTAAATTGCCTTCATAGGCTCCGTCTTCCAAAGTAAAGCTGGCGGTGATATCGTAATTTTCTCCCGGAATCATGTCGTAGGCCCCAACCACTCCGGTCCAAACCGGCTTGCATCCGTTCGGTTCATCTTCCCAAAAACTGAGCGCATAGCTCGTGTTGTAGACCACGTCTCCTTCCACCTCTACGGTCACTAATCCTTTGGCGTAGTCGCTGGGAACATTGATGATACAGGTATCGATTTGAATGTAATCGTAATAGGGATCACCGGTTGGTTCTCGGACGTCATCGGTGGTTTCTCCAAAGCTTACCACTGAAATACCTTCGACTGAAAGATCGATGTCCGGATAAGGTCCTTTCAGTTGGATGTCTTCACTTCGGCTGTTGTTGCTCGTGCTGCTTTCGGTTAAGCTTCCTTCGGGATTAAAGCTGGCGGAGAATGTATAGGTTTCTCCTTCCACCAAATCATAGGCTCCGATAACGCCCGCATAGACGGCCATACAGCCATCTGTTTTGCCGGCATAAAAACTCAAGGCGTATGAGGTTTCGTTTACCACTTCGCCATCGATTTTTACTTGCACCAATCCGGTTGCATACTCTTCCGGACCATTTTGGGCGCAGGTGGTGATTTGGATGTAATCCTCATAGGGATCTCCGGTGGGCTCTTGAACCTCATCCGTCGTGGCTCCAAAACTCACTATATTGAGATCGGTGATCGAAAGATCGAGTGTGGTTGCCGCCCGTGCGACTGAAAGCGGCAGCATCATGGCCAATAGGCCAAGGCTCAACCCTGCAGCAATGCTGCGTTTCATTTTTTTAAGTGTGGAAGTATGCATGGTAGCGAGGAAATTAGAAAATATAAATCATTTTATGATGCTAATCCTATAGACACTTGACCGACTAAAAAGTTTCAAAATAAAGTGGGTTAGGGGCGATATCTTTTCGTTACGGCTTTCTAAAATTTATAAAATATTATATAATGTATAAAGAAACTTCTTTTTTATGCTTATTAGAGCCGTCCGTGTGGGACAAAAAATCAATGTGCGTGAGCTTCAGATTCAAATGAAAATGAACCTCATTTTTCGAGAACCTTTTGTTGCAGAATATACCAAAAGGAAATTTATCGGAATTTTTCGATATGGCGTCGTTGTTTTTTGGGGGTTTAATCAAGAAGACAGCGATGAGTTTTTGGAAAGCATCCAGCCTTTTATTGTGGAACCTTTCTCTCGTTTTGAAGATGAGTATGTGGATGTTTTGACCGGAAAAGCCTCCGATCGAGTGGCCGGAAATGCGATTCATATTCGTAGCGCCGATGTGCTCAAGGTGGCGTTGATTTTTGAGGTTTTAGCCCGTTCTTCCGCCTTGGAGTATTTTGAAAAGGAGATCGAAAAAATCATGTCCGAATTTGAACAAGTGGTTCAGTCCTTTGCGAAAGCGGGGAAAACGACGTTGTCCACTCGTGAGTTATTGAAACGGGTGGGAGTTGCCATGAAAATTCAACATGCGGCGGTGGGGCAAATGGCTATGTTGGATAAGCCGGATCTCACGTGGGATTCGCCTTCTTTGGATCGTTTTTATCGCGATTTAGAGCAGAATTATGAGATTGAGGATCGGTATTCCATTATTAGCCAGAAGTTGAAGATGCTGTTTCATAATGTGGAATTTATTTTGGATTTTATCGAAGCGAGGCGCAGTTTGATTTTGGAAGTCATCATTGTACTGCTCATTTTGATTGAGTTGTTGATTTTTTTATTTCAAACTTTTGTGCAGGGGCTTGTGCATTAAGCGTAATGCTTTTATTGCTCTACGGGTTCTACTTTTTCATTGGTGTTGTTCTCTTCCGTCGCTTGTCCATTGTTTTGATACGCCGGATTCATCATTTTATTCCCCTCGTAGACTCCTTCTTGATTGTAATTTTGAATATTTTGTTCATTGTAATTGTCGTTTCCCCACATCATTTGTATCATTGTTTTTATCCCTTGGGCCGCCGTAGAGGCGGTGAATAGAACGCCTAGGGCTCCGGCAATCACCGCGATCCAAACGGTGTTCAAAAACATTTTTTTGTCCGCATATTTGTACAGCCAGAGGAGTGCGGCAATAAAACCAAATAATGCCAGACCGGCGAAGATCCAGTGAAGGTGAATCCATACCGCATAATAACCGAGTCCGTAACCATTCGCACCGTACATCATAGAGAGGGGATTATAGAGGTAAATATGATTTAGAATAGAAGTTTCATGGGGAATGTCAATTTTTTCCATTTTTCTTGCAATTTGGTCCGATAACGTGGTATATTATCATGATGCCATTACCGAATCTACTTTTGGGTGCTTATCGAGAGGAAGGGCAACGAGGCTTTAGGAGCTTCCTAATTGCATTTCATCGTAATCTTTGTACAATGGTCATGAGTATGGTTTTTGCTGAGTTTTTTTGATTGTTTATGATGCGTTTTTTGTGGACTATTTTGGGCCGAATGGTGTCTGGGCTTGGATTACTGTGTTTTTTGTACGTTCCTGTTTTTGCTTATACCGATGTAACGGATCAAGATGAGTATGTCGTAGCCATAAAGTCGCTTTCCGAACAAGGTCTTTTCGTGGGGTATGAAGACGGTTCTTTTCGTCCCGATCAAAAAATCACCCGTGCTGAAGTGCTTAAACTGCTTTTGGTGCTTGAATGGGGTTCTATTATTGATGTTCCCGTGAATTCTTGTTTTTCGGATGTGGATTTGGAAACGTGGTACACTCCTTATATCTGTTTTGCCAAGATTGATGGCGTGGTTCAGGGCTATGCGGATGGCACGTTTGCCCCCACGCAAAATGTCACTTTGGTCGAAGCGGCAAAATTGATTGTAACGGTTTTGGATTTACCCCTTTTGGACTCTGGGCATGAGGAATGGTATGTGCCGTATCTTTCGGTTTTGGAACACCGGAAAGCGTTGCCACTATCGCTTGAATATTTAACGGAGACGTTGACCCGGGAAGAATTTGCGGAAATGTTATGGAGGGTTGTGGAGGGTGTGGAGGATCAACCCTCTTTGGTTGTTTCTCAATTGAGTGCCGCGGTTTGTGAGGAATTTATTCCCGACATTCCGCCCTCGGTGGATCTTGAGAAAGTGAAAGACGCTTGGTTTTCTTGGGTGAATGACGCTCGAGCTCAAGCGGGTTTATCCGCTTATGGCGGGAGTTTTCAGTTGGACCGTACGGCGTATGAATGGTCCGTTTATTCTGCAGAACGAGGCTATATCGATCATAAACGTCCCGGGACCAGCGCCTATTATGACTATCGGGCGATTGAGGGATGGTTCGAGGACTTGGGCGTGACTTTTGAGAATCACGGCGGCTATACGTTTACGGAAAATATAGGCCGAGGGCCTTATTCTTGCTTTGAATCGGATTGTACTCAAGAGGTGATCGACATGATTCGTTATACCTTTGATTATTTCATGAGTGAGAAATATTCTTCGTACCGTCCCCATTACAACAGCATTATGAATGGGCAGTTTAAGAAGATGGGGTTTGGAATCGTCCTGCCGGAAGGGGGAGGTTATTATTTTACGGTTCATTATGGGACAGCGGTCGATTCGAGTGTTGTCTTGTGTGATGAATGAACCATCTGCTAGTTGCCCCACTCTTCACGATTTCTCCTAGATTCAGCGTCTCTTTCGCTTTTTTCTTCTTCGTTTTTCCCCTCTTTTTGTTTGAGTTTCTTTTCCAGGGCTTCTGCCGTTCTTTCCCTTTCCTCTTTTTGCGCATCCAGTCGGTTGGCCAGGATAATTAGCTCTTCAATCGACATATCGGCATTGGCTTTCCGAATCACGGCTCCGGTTATTCTCCATCCCAGGTCTGATCCGTATAGAGCGTATAGTTTGGCAATGAATCGTTCATCGGCATATAATCCGGTGTCAATCAACGCCTCTATCGTTTCATTGAAATGCGGCGTGAAATCGTCTCCCTCATATTGATCCAGTTTATTGCCACACCATTGTTTTAAGTGATGCATGTCTTCCAGGAATTTGGGGGATCCCAGGATGGGCAAAAGCTCTGGATTGTATTTTTTTGAACCGTAGATTTTTAACAGAGAATCAAGGAGTTTAACTTCGTTGTCCCATTTGCCGGAGGTGAGATGGTGAAGGATCGGGTCTATTTTACCCATCAACTGAAAACGTGCGACGATTTTCCATGATTTTTTTTCTTCCCCCACAATCAGACTGACATAAGACTCGTACTCTTCTCCGGTTCTTCCTTCTTGAATGGATTTGAGGAGGAAGCGAAAGGTGGTATCGTTTTGTATCATTTTCCAGATGTTTGCTTTAAAAAAATCGTTTGCTTCATAGGTTTGATGGTATTTATAGCCTCTTTGAAACAGTTCCAATAGTCGCTTCATGGCAATGGTATTTTTTATATCTTCCTCTTCCATGATCGTGAAGAAGGTACTCAACCTAAGGCCGGCTTTTTCAAATTGAATCGCCCATTTTAGATACTCGCTATTTCCCATCTTCTGAATGGTTAACGCATCTCGTTTATAGTCGACGTCACCTAGTTTTTCCAGTAGCCATTTGAGCTCTGACCAAGCCCCCCCTTGTTCCAACATTTCCACCATTCCTTTCAACGCTTTTTCGTTGATTTTTTGTGGGGAATAACGTATGGCCTCTATCAAATTAATGTCTGGTCTTTTTTCAATCGCCTTCATGAAATGTAAAAAAGAGGGATCGCTTTCGCGTTCCAAATAAAGTTTTAGAAAAGAATCCATTTTGAAATATTCTTCTTTTTCTAGTTTTGACTTTACTCTTGACGCCAAGTTTTTAAATTGACTCATGTCTTTCACTTTTTTTAATCCTTCAAAATGCTCGATCCATTCCAAAGGCGGTTCCAATCCCCATGCTTTGATGGATTTTAACCGTTCCGGACTTTCGTTTTGAAAAATTTTCCCAGTTCCCAGCCAATTCAACACCATGCCACCACATTCCAAGCGGATGTTCGATGAGTGTATTCGCTTCTTCCATTCCTTTACTCACACCGTCATGACGAAGGATTTTATAATACGCCAATTGTTTTTTGAGTGCTTCTTTATCACCCTCGGGAATCAATCCCACTCCAAAAGCACCGGTGAAGGGGGTGGTTTCTTTTCCACTTAAAATCTCGTCACATCCTTTTTTTTCTGTGGAATTTGGGGATGTGGTGAGGCATTCCACGAATGGGTAAATGCCGCCCTTTTTTTGGAGAGCGGGATCTGTTGCTTCGTTTTTTTCTCTATGTAGAATACGGTTTAATCCATTATGTCCATTTTCGATTATCTCCAGATCTCCTTTTTCTCCCGGGTAACTGTCTTTGGTGAGTGTTTCAAATTGTACGTCATTGTCGTATCTTCCGAATTGAAGTAATCTTCGACAATAGTCACGTGTGTCTTTGATTTCGATCGGGCTGAAGGGTTCCATTTCTTCATCGATAAAGTAATTGCCCACGATCGCTGCTCCCACGAGTCCGACCAATACACTTTTTGGGTGTTTTATTTTTCGCAATAAAGATAGCAACGTCCCGGGTTCTTTTTGTGGCTTGGGTTTGATCAATTCTTGCTCTAATTCTTCCGCGGCTTTTCCCATTTCTCGCGCCGCAATGACCAATCGATCGTCGGGATTTTCCATAAAGATAGAACTAAGAAAATGCTTGCGAAGCTTTAAATATAGAATATTTATTGACAATGTCAAGTTATTTGCTAAGATGCTTTCTCGTTTACAATAATTTTGACATGGGACTGCTCTTCGATTCTAAAACCGATTGGTCTTACAACACCCCCAGTTCTTTCCGGACGATGGTTGAATCTTTTGAGCACGGAGAGCGGCCCGAGTTGAATGACGCACTTACTCCCCATATGAGAGAGTTTTTTGTGGCACTTCGATTTTTTTTGGAAAATCCCGGAGTGGACCCGGAACATTTTGAATGGGAGAATCGTAAGCTGCTTCCCCATTTCAAACGATTGCAACGTACGGCGGTGGTGAGCGGGGAAGAACCCGTAAATGTTTTTAAATTGCTGCGTGATGGGCTTGTCCCCAAAGCCTTGAAGTACAAGCTTTACGACGGTCAGATTCGCACGTTAATGGATTGGATTTCTTCGCAGGACCGCCCTCCGCTTCAGCTTACCTCCGAAGATGAGCTTACTCTTTTGCCTCCTCAACAAGAAGATTCCATGCTTGATCCCTCCATGGAATCTCCCGGTGAACCTTCGGAGGAAGCCGTGAAAGAAGCGTATGCTTTAATCATTCCGGTTCATCAGGATTTTTATCGCAGAAAGATTTTTGATCTCTATGATGAGCGAAATGTGATTTGGGAAGCGTCTCCCCATCAATTGAAAAAAGCTCCAAAAAGGCGCCTTCGCCCGGAAACAATTCGCCGCTATTATTCCACATTGACGTTGAATAAACATCAGGTGATTCAGGAGCCGGGGGCGGGATCGTGGTTTTTGGATTCCGAGACGTTTTACACCGACCGCTCCATTCCCGATTTGAAAATTACCGTTTTTGAAAATCAGTTCGGGGTGCCTTATCTTTTGGCGGAGAGTGCCATGGCAGAAGGTTTGGTTTCTTTTTCGGTCGTTATCGGTCAGCCGGATGATCCCGGTGTGATTGCGCCTCCTCGACAGGTTTCTCTTAAATCCGCTTTATTGCCGGAAGAGTTGGTTAAGGAGCTTCAGCGCACTCGTGACATGCAAGGGAGTGATGAAGATAAGGTTGATTCGGTTTCCAATTTGGTGCAAATGAACTTGGACTATTCGAATGACCCGAGTTATAACGAAATTTATAAAAAGGACAAGTCTCGTTATTATTTGGAAGTGTGGCAACACCGACAAGTGGATTGTGATGTGGCCGCTAATTTTGGTGCCGAATTATTGAGGCAGTTGGGTTTTTCGGCTTATATTTTGGACGGGAATCAATCCCAAATTGATCCCGATCGCAGTGGATCGGTTTTAATGGAGTCCAATAATCATGCCCGACTGATGGTTTATTTGCGGGATGTTAAACGATGGAAAGAGGTGGATATGACCCCTCCTTCTTCGGATCAAGAACGTAAAAAAATGGAAGAAGATCACAAAAAGAAAATGACTCCTCGTTTTTCCAAAGGGGATAAGCCCGTTTCATCCACCGATCCTGTCGATAATTTTGCGAAAATTGCCGGTTGTTCTCCCGGGGAAGCCGCTGAAATCATTCATTTGATTGAACGGCTCAGAAATACCCCGGATTCTCATGGCAATTTGGTGTATGAAGAATCGAAACGAATTTGGCAAGTTCTGGCTAAGAATTCAGTTGTTCCTCGTGTGGTCGAACGTGGCCCTGTTTCTCTAAGCCTGGGTAATAATTTGCGCTACCCTGAACAATTTCCGCTTGCGACCTTGTTTAGTATCTTGAATCCGCGCGTTGCCACGCGGCGTGTTTCAAAGTTTCATGAGCAACCTGTTTTTCATGGATTGACCATTTGGGTCATTTTAGATCTTTCGGGCAGTATGGCGGCTCAAGATGACTATACGCATCAGTTGCGTTATCAACTTCAACGTGACAGTGCTTTTTTACTGACAGATTCGATGATGTCCGGATCGTATATCATGCGAACCCAAAGGAATCTTTCTGAATCGGTTCAACCGTTGCAAGTTTCCGTACCACATCTGGCGCAAATGGTTTAGGTGTCAATGGGGCTGGGAATGTAACGACAGCAGGAACTATAACCGTTAGCGGTTCTGGTAATTCTTCAATAGCAGGCAACGTCGGCATCGGGACGACGAGTCCTGTCAATAAATTAGAGGTTGCTGGAGGTGCGACGAATGCGTATACGCAGATCACAACCACAGGAACTGGATATGATACAGGCATTCAATTTACCCAACTCAATGGGGATGCTCTCGCAGACACAAACACGAACAGAAGAACGTGGTATCAGTACATCGAAAATTCGACGAGCAAATTCCACATTGCACAATACTTCGCCACTTCGTCCATAAACACCCCGCGACTATCGATTGATACCAGCGGCAACGTCGGCATCGGGACGACAAGCCCCTCATATAAACTTGATGTACGAGGAGGGGCGGTTGCTGGGGCAGGTGCGTATGTGGATACATCCTCTCATTCATCTTTGAAAGAGAATTTTCAAGATATCCCAGTATTAAATGCTATAAGTCAACTAAGGATTAACTCATGGAAATACAAACCACAATTTGCAAATGGAGATTTATCTACACATCTCTACCCCACTACCGATGAGTTCTACGCGGCTTTTGGTTTGGGAAGGGGTGAATTTACCATTTCCCCTGAAGACATCGCTGGAGTGGCTTTAAAAGGTGTACAGGAGCTCAATTCATTGGTCACACTCAACACAACAAAACTTTCTGCAATCACAAACAAACTTCAACTTGATGGAACAAACTTTGTAGGAATAGGTACAACATCCCCACAATATGCTCTTGACGTAGATCATCCAACATCCAAGATCAATAGTAAAAACGGCTATCTGACAAACGGCGCAGACTATGCCGAGTACTTTGAGACGAAGGATGAAGGCCTCGTCGCAGGAGAGGTCGTATGTATAGATACCATAAATAGCAACTCAGTTTCACGATGTAAAAATGCCAGTGATATAAATGTTATGGGAATTGTTTCCACCAATCCAGCCTTCCTGGGAAACGCATCATTTGATAAAGAAGGCAACCCCAAATACAAAGCGATTGCCATGCTGGGGCAGATTCCTGGAAAGGTTTCAAATGAAAATGGAGCAATACAAATAGGCGACAGTCTAACCTCAGCGAGTATACCGGGTTACATAATGAAAGCAAATGCGGGGGATAGCACGGTGGGAGTGGCTTTGGAAAGCTTTGGCGACTCAAATTCGAAATTAGAAATTTCCAATTTGAAATCAATTTTAAATGATTTAATGTCTAAAAATTTAAACAATGAAAATTCAGAATTGATTGAAAATTTAAAAGTTAAAATTAAAAATTTGGAAATGAAGGGGACGATACAGGTTATGATTTCTCGAAAGAACAAATCAATTACCGTTGAATCGGTCGAGGCAAAGGTCACCGAACGAATTGCCGCGATGAAGATAGAAGATGAGGTAAACAGACTGGTCACAGGAGCAGTGCAAGCGCTTACCCCACTAAACGTGCTTACCCTTGATGAAAATGGGAGTATAATCACGTCAACTGGTTCAACGGGCTACAATTTATCAGACATGC
>Ga0076332_1058_pt1 | contig 10025 bp, 8 predicted proteins | sample RifGroA2_FD_67839 | JGI IMG/M metagenome (GOLD analysis project Ga0076332, IMG submission 67839) | Peregrinibacteria bacterium GW2011_GWA2_44_7 | reverse complement strand
CAATAATTACTTTAGTTCCACGGGACGTTGCAGACATTGCATATTCACGGGTTCGCGGATACGGCAACACAGATTGTTGGTGTCATGATGATATCCAACTCCGCCATATTCCCAATCATCCACATGTGCAGGAGGTTCTCCGCAATGGGCTGAATTTTTGGCAACTTTATTTGATTTCAATCTCATTCTTGCCATTTTTAATTTTATCCCTTTGCCACCTTTGGATGGATCGAAGATGATCGGCATTTTTATCCCTCGTCGCTACGAGGATCACTACGAGCGATTTTTGGAGGGTGGAGTTAAATATTTTATTGGATTTATCTTGATTGATTCGGTTGTGCTTCAAAGTGTTTTCGGGTTTTCAATTCTTAGTTTTGTCATTGGCAATGCGTATCTTATTTTGAAGTCGATTATTTTGATTGGAACTTAGGAGCTGTAACGAAATAACTTACGACCTTGGAAACGCATCCATCCCTTAGTATGCTCGCTACAGAGCCTTAGGGGAAGAAGAGATAGAGGAGAAAGGTGATTGATGGAAATCAGCGCCTGAGGTGAGTAGTCGATTCCTTAGTTTTTAAAGATTTTCTTTTTGAGGGTTTTGAAATAATTTAACTGCTTAGACAATCGCTTCTTTTTAACATGTTGTGGGTGCCGCATTCCATTCATACTACATATTGAAAATGGCTTGAATTAGGCATTATTTGTTTTGACGATGATCGACGACTTCTTTATGATTAGGTCAATTCTTCTGTGTTTGTAGTAGACTTTTAAATACTACCTCGACCCCATACTTTTTGGGATTCCAATATTTTTTAGGACTGTGGTCCTAAAGTGAGGACTCCCCCCTGGATTTCCAGGAGTAAGTATTCAAGTTTGCCACGGCATGGAGGATTTCTATTTATTTTTAGGGGCCGGGTACCACGTTGTGCGTGGTCGTTTGCCCACTCAATTTGGCAAAGCCAAACGGAGCCCCCCCCTCTCGCTCGCTTTGCGAGCTAAGAATTCATAAGGGATCATTGCTTAAATTGAGATGTACAAGTAGTCGATTCAAGCTCTTGTCTCAGTCGTTTCGCTGTGCTAAAGTTGGCTGGCTCTCTGCCTAGGGGCAGGCAGTTAGCTCGCTTTGCGAGCTAAGGATTTCTATTTTAGACTCTCTGGTCCGATTATTTTAAGCCGAGATAGCTCAGGGGTAGAGCACACCCATGGTAAGGGTGGGGTCGTGGGTTCAATTCCCATTCTCGGCTCCAGGATTACTTTAATACTTCAAATTTATTTTTTTCTAACCACCTTCTTATGACTCGCGGTAAATCCACATTTATGGATTGGAGATGTTCCACCTGCAATAAGACGCATGAAGGAGCCAGTACCTACAATAAACGTAGCAATGAAAAAGTGACCAAAGAGTTGTCTAAATTTTGCAATCAGTGTCGTGTGCACACGCCTCATACTCGTAAGGATACAAGTAAGGGTAGTTTGGGAAATAAACGTTAAGGAATTCCTGAATAGTGTTAGGCTTTTGATACTCTCTTAACCTCCCCTCTATGCGTCATCTTTTTTTATCTATTCTTCTCGGAATGATTTTGTTGATGACCGGGTGTGGATTGGGAGGATTTGAATCCACCAATGGATCGACGTCCGGGCTTTTATTGGAACAGGCTTTTCCGACGGATACTTGGTTTTTTGTCTCGTTCAATACCCTCGAAGAGGTTCAGCGGTCCAACTTCAATCAGTTTGCCTCTCATTTTTCAGAAGATCCGGAACTGTTTCGTGGTGAATTTCTTTCGGCGATGGATGCCAATTTGGAGTCTGTGAATTTATCTTATTTGCAAGACATACAGCCTGTTTTAGGGGAATCGGGATTTCGATTTGCGTTGGGAGTTAGCCAAGGAGACACTCCCGAAGCACCCGTGATGCATGCGGTTTTGACCGTGGATTCCGAGGAGAAGGCTCAGGCTTTGCTTACCGATTTGGAAGCAAAGGGCCGTTTTTTAAAGAAAACGGTGAATGACTATGATCTATATTTCAATTCCAAAGCCGCCGAGTTAGGTCAGGAAGTCTTTTATTTTTCGTTGTATCAAGATCTCGTTGTGATTGCGAATAGTGAAGATGAATTGGTTCAAATGTTGAATTTGGTGCGCAGCCCCGAATCCGATTCCTTGTGGACAAAGGAATCTTATGAGGAGGTGGTTAAAAAACTTCCCGTGGAGCATGTGGGTTTGTTTTATATTGATGGCTCACTTGTTCCGAGCAGTGTGGCTTCTTCCGATTCAGCGGCATCCTCCTCGGCTCAATGGCTTAAGTATCTGAAAGGCGAAGGTGTGGCATTGGTGGCCACCGAGCAGGGGTTGGATTTGAGGGGTGTTGCCAAGGGCGATCGCGCTAAAATCAAAGCCGATGACGTGGATTTGGCTCAATTCAAAATGAAACCGGTTTATTTGCATCAGGAAATGTTGGCCGATCAATTGGGGATTTATTTGGAATCGTATAACTTGGCGTCTGTTTTGGAGCGACGTTTTGGTGAGTCTTCCCTCTTCAATCCACAAAGTTTTTTAGGCGATGAAGAAGCTGAGTTGGCCGACTTTTTGAGTGAAGGATATTCCGTTAGCCTTCATCAAGGAACGGGATTTTTGCCGGATATCACGCTCATGGCGGATGTTTCGGAAGACACTGAATTGGCTCAAACCTTTGCCAAAACTATCAATGAAAAATTATCGAATTTGATTCAATTGCTTCAATTTCAGGGCGGCCCGTTTGCCAATGCCATCTCCAAAGAAACCCTTACCGTAGAGGGCGGGGATTTCTATGTGGTTCGTGTGGATGTGGATACGATTTTGAGCTTGTATAATACGAATCCACTGTTTCAAATTCCGGATCAATTTAAGGGGCAGAAATTAACTTTGTTGTACGGAGTTAAGGCCGATCGCTTGTTGGTATCCACCCATCCGAAATGGTTGGATGGAACCGAGGGAGCACTTTTATTGGCGGATGATGCAATCTATAAACAGACGATGGATTCTCTCGGCGGGTTTGATCGGGGGTTGGTTTATGTCGCGTTTGCGCCCCTTAAAGATTATTTTGAGACGTTCGAAGCCTTTCAAAAGGCATTGAATCCCGAGGTGACTGCTTCAGCGGAATTGGCAGGAGTGGCGAGTAGTGAAGAAGGAACTTCCGAAGAGATACTTTCTGAAGTTGAGGTCGCTCCATCTGGGGTCGAAGTGAATACTATTGGAGCCAAGGAGCTTTTGGCACCGCTTCAAAGTTTTGCGCTTTCCAGTGATTGATAAGTAAAATTCATCTGAGTACGGTAATGAGCTGTTAGAAAAAGATAACGAAGATCAACAGGCGAAAAACCTTTTTTTTCAAGATCANNNAAGGAACAGCGGTCTCCAAAACCTTCCATAGGCGGGCATGGCGCTGATGCGGGCGATTCCTGCACTTTTTATTTCTGTTTCATGCAAAATTTTTCAGTTTATATCTTAAAAAGTTTTAAAGATCATAGGAGATATATCGGATTTACCTCTAATTTGGAAAAACGACTTCAACAACATGCGCTAGGTCTGGTAAAATCCACCCAAGCTAGAGGACCTTTTACGCTTGTTCACTTGGAAAAGTTTTCAACTAAAGTAGGGGCGATGAAACGAGAGAAATTTTTTAAGACTGGTAAAGGTCGTGAGTGGATGCAGGTTAATCTAGGGGCGTAGTTTAATGGTAGAACAGCGGTCTCCAAAACCGCTGGTGCGGGTTCGATTCCTGCCGCCCCTGCCAAGATTTTTGAAAAATTATTTGTGAAAAAAGTTGTTTTAATTAACAATGAGTAAACTACCGGCTCTGCCGGTGGATAATTACTCTTTAAAATTCAAAAATTATTTGAATAACTCTAGTTTAGAATTTTGTCTAGATGCTGCTACTCGGCCTATTTCTAAACCACCAGAGCCTTTTCAATATTTTTATCCTGTTCTCTCTGCTCCTACTAAAAATAAAACGGGCTTTGTATGTCCCGACGATCATTTGGAGAAATCTAAATCTTTATTAGTTGAGGCTGATGAACTTCTAGTAATAGGATGGAGAGGCACTGAGGATCATTTTGGCGAAATTTTACATGATACAGTAGGTGAAAGAGGTATTCATCTCACTATTGTTACTCGTGGGTCTGGAGAGGAAACAATTGCGAATTTAAAAAGATATATGCCCAATGTTAAAGAAGAAATTTTTACTGGTGGTTTTTCTGAATTTATTAAGCAAAATAAAGTTAAAAGTTTGTTAACTGAGAGGGATTCAACTCACTTGCATGATTGTAAAGTTTTATCCTAGCGGTCTCCAACCCGCCTGAGGCGGGCGATTCCTGCCGCCCCTGCCAAGTAGTACAACCTAGCGTTAAAGCAGCGTTGCCGACTTCGGGCTGGGCTAAATATTGCACTAAGGCAAAAGGTTTCTTGAGGGCACAACTTTTTTATTCTGGGATAGACTGTTTTATCCAGTCGCTTAATGTCGATTTGAAAGCAGAAAGTTGATCCGGCGGAATTTCAAAACCTCCATTTGTTTCGAATGGAAGTAATAAATCGGCAACTTCATCGAGTTTATACTCACCAGTACTACCTCTTAATCTATGTTTGATATCTTCAAGATATACTGCCATAAGAATTTTACCCCATTCATCGGTGCCAAAACGACCGCTTTCATCCGTGTATTTTTCAAGTAATCCGTCTACAATTAAAGTAGGTTCTTTTTTTTCAATACCCTCATCAACTTTTGTATCGTTTGCAGGCCATTTTGCCATTTGAAATTTTATTAGAAATAAGGGCTAATCAATAACCCAATAATAACCCAATATAATCAATTTGTCAAATCTATTTTATGTCCTAGTCACTAGTGTGACCCAATGTCGATGAACGTGAAGATGATCACAACTCATCCTTTCGAGTGTCTTTGAGTTCGTAGGTTTGGCTACTAAAATTTGAATTAAAAACTGCTTTGCCGTAGAATTTAGTTTATTTAACGTTCCTTCCCTCCCTATGAAAGTATCTCCTAAAATGAGTTTTGGGCTAAGTTTTATTTTGCTTTTTTCTTTTCCATTGCTCGTTTTAGCTCAAGAGCTTACGGATATTGAAGATTATGTTTATCAAGATTCGATTGGATTTTTAAAAAATAATGAGGTGGTTGATGGTTATTCCGATCAGACTTATCGCCCCGATGATTTCATTAATCGGGCAGAATTTTTAAAAGTCACCTTGGAAAGTGCGTACGATACCATTCCCGAAGTGGACTCCGTTGAGGATTGTGGTTTTTGGGATGTGGAAAAAGGAGCATGGTATGTGAAGTATATTTGTTTTGCCGAGCAGGAATCCATTGTGGGTGGTTATCCGGATGGATCTTTTAAGCCTGATCAAACGGTTAATTTTGTTGAAGCCTCTAAGATGGCCGAACTCACTTATGATTACACCATTGCGGTTGAAGATCCGAGTCGGCCTTGGTATGAGAATGATGTGGAATTTGTTTCCGAAAAATATCTTTCTCCGCCGGATGTAGATTCTTTGGATGCGCCCTTAACGCGAGGACAGGCTGCCGAACTTTTGGCGCGTTTTTTTTATTACCAACTGGGTTCTTTGAGTGATTATTTGAAAATGATGCAACTCGATCTGCTCATTTATGATGATGCAACCGGTCAACTCCAAACTTTGAATTGGGAGAATGCCGATGTTTCTTGGTACGATGCGGTGGTGAATTGGATTACTGTGGCTTTGGGCGATGATGAAAAGCATATCATCGATGAAGGGAATGTTCAGGGGTGGTATGAACGTTCTGCGAGTAATGCCGATGCACTTGTGGGAGAGGTGAAGATGGGAAGCGAGGGTGATCAATTGGTGTATCAATTTGACGAAGCCGGTGTTTCGTTAAAAGGGTTACGTGAGGATGATGAAGGAACTTTAAGTATGGAGTCTAAAATTTATTCTCCCATTTCCGCTTTGGAAGGCGTGGCAACGGCAAGTGTGGAGGATGGTGCTTCTTATTATCAAGATATCATTGCCAATGATGATATCTCTCAATTCAGTTGGTTTTCTTCCGAAGACGATTTTTCCGAAAATGTTGATGTTATCGATAATGAATTAACCTTGGGGATGGATTTGAGTGATGATCAATACGTTGAAAATTTGAGTATTGAGACCGATGAATTCGGACTGAATTTTGCGCATACCGATGTTGCGGATGAGGCTTATGCGGATCAAAAAATAATGTCGGAGTCGCTTCGTTATGAACCTTCGAATGATTTGCATTTTAATTATCAAATAGGGGACGATTTTTTATCCGAAAATCTCACTTTTCAACCCAATGATGAAGTGGGCATCACCATGGCTTTTAATGATGCGGACTATAGCGAAGAATTATTTATTGCCGAAGGTGGAATGAATATGAACTTAACCATGTGGCAGGACTCGTTTTCGGAAACCCAACGTTTTGAGGCGGATGATTTCTCCGAATCTTTTTCCGTGAATGACAATGGTACTTTTGATTTGATTCTTTCCACCGCTCAAGATCAAAATGAATATATTTCATTGGCGTTTGATGATGGAGTGCTCACGACTTTAGCCGGGAATATTTTAGAGAATGGCAATGATTTCGAGTTGAGCTACACCAATGGAGAAGAGGGCGCATCGTTTAGCGGGGTTTTAGTGCCTGAAACCGGGGATATGACGAATATTTTTATCAATACTACTTTACAATCCGATATGGAATTGGAGGGTGATGCGATTCGGATTGGTGATGGGGAGGTGCATGTGAACGGTGCGTTGTGGACTCTTGATTGGAGTGACAATGGAATCAATTTTAATATGCTTCGTGATGAAGAGGGGTCTCAAGTCGAAGGAGATATGGATTTTGATGCCGATGGATTGAGTGAAGGTCAAATGCATTTTGGTTTTGGGGAAGATGAGGATCAATTGGGTGAAGCGGATGCTCAAGAAGAAGAATGGCATTGGGGGAAAGGTTTGGATCTTTCTTATGGCGGACTTATTTGGGGGGCACAGCAAAAGGGAGAAATTAAAGGCTATGGTTTGGATAAGGATTGGGAACTTTATGCAGACCCTCTCAATGCCTACATTCATCAGCAGATGGATTTACAGCGTAAGGGGTTGAAAAAACAGTTTGAGGGGACGGTTACCATGTGGCCCGAGTCCGATTACAATCTATGGCAACGTTTTCAATTGGGTGGAACTTTTGGAAAAACTAAGGTTGATAAAAATAATGAATTGATTGTTGAAAATGGAACGTATAAAGATCATCAAGAAGTGGAAATTGATCACCCCAATGTTAAAGGAACCACCACAATTGATTTTGGCAGTGATTCACCTGTTGATTTTGAGCAGAATATAGAAGTTGATTTACCCGGGGATTTTGTTACGGGGACCACGGTTTCTTGGATTAATGGTCAGACTACCGTTGGACAGTGGATTAAGGGTTATATTGGTCGTATCGGGGGTTGTGATGTTTTTGGTCAAGGAACTGTGACCACCACCGATGATTATAATTGGAGACCGCGTGGTGGAATCGGACTTAGTGGGAGTTGTGTGGATGGTCCCGGTTGGAATGTGGATGTGAATGTTGGACTTGATGGAGATTATGATGTGGTTGGGGGTGTTCGTATCCCTTGGTAGTCTTGGATGGGCTATTGCTGGTGTGTTTTATTGTGTCCATCTGCTTTTCCCTTTCCTCCTATCTAAGGGTAATGAAAAGAGCTACTCTAAGATATTATCTTTTAACCCCATTCATCTTATGAATACCGATATGCCAGATGAGGCTGCAAAGAAAGCCGCTGAGGAAGCTTTGGAAGTGGCTTCCAAGGAAGCGGATAAGAAGGAAGAAGCGTGTGCCAGCGAGGCTTGTGCCAAGGAAGAAGCCAAGTAATGTGCATTTCATGCCATTGAGAGTTGGCGTGGAATAAGATGTTTTCTCTCACTTATGGACCTTCTGACTTGTATATGAATTGTTATGAGTCAGGAAGTCATAGGGGAGGTGCTTATATCACTAGCAAAATCAAGCCTGCCACCGTACTTAGAATTCCGAGGGCTTGTTGTCGATTAACCCTTTCTTTGAAAATAAAAATTCCAAATAAGGCCACAAAAACGGGTGTGGTCGAGGTAATCCCGGTCACGATCGCCGTGCTGCTTTCCTGGAATGCTTTTGTTAGTGCCACCAGTCCTAACGCATCGAGCATCCCAATAAGTCCCACCGCATAAAATATTTTTTCTTTTTTAGAGCTACGACTATTTTGTTCATATACTAAGAATGGAAAGCTTAAAAGGGCGGTGCCTATTTTTAAACTTCCCGCAATCCACCATTCTCCATAGGCTTCGCTGGGGCTTCCAATGAAAAAATAGAATACACCCCAGATCAGCATTGAAATCAACGCCGCCAAAGCACCTTGATCCATCCATCGTTTACTTGTGGTGTCCAATCCTACGCAAAATATTCCCATCAGTATGAACCCCACGCCCATCCATTCCAGAGGAGACGGATGTTGATTTAGGAAAATAAGGCTGAGCACTATGGTGGGCACCGACCAGGAATAAATGATGGGCAGCGTTAATGCCACCCCTTTGTGTTGAATGGCTTTGTAGAAAAAGAATATTCCAAGTGTATTGAGGGCGGAAAATAAAACAATCCAATTCCAACTCTTGATCGGAATTTCTCGAATTTCTCCCAGAGATATTCCGAGTACAATAATTCCAATCCCTCCGATGAGTTGCCCCCACACACTCACGAACCACAGGGTTTGCTGTTTGAGGGCTACCTTGCAGATAAGATCTGAAATAGACCAGCTGAGGAGTGTTCCGAAAGCGAAAAGGGGGCCGATCATGAATTTACAGGCTTAATGATGGTTGTGATCGGTGTTTTCATGAAATTGGTGTGATGGATTCGGCCCGGCCTATCGGCTCCCGGGCAGCTGGCCATTTCGGCGATGCCTTTTTCCGCATCGATCCAACGCAGGAATAGAGCGCTATGATCTCCTACTGCATCCCATTTGTTTTGATTGAAGAAAAAGACCCAGTCTCCGGGTTGCAGTCCTTTCATTGCCGAGGGGTTTTCGTGTTTGCCGGGACGCTCCCGATTGAATTTTTTTCCTTTGGAGCGTTGTTCGTATTTGGAATGTTGGTAGACCGTGACCCGTTTTTCTTGCGAAAAACCGGCCGCGTTGTAGACCTTATTGACCCAGTCCCAGCAATGATCTCCCGGTTTTCCGATATGATTTTTGATGCTTTGGATCAACTCTTTTCGATCGGCGGAATTCGTGAGCATTTTTTGTTCCAAGTTGGCGAGATCTTCTTCGGTATAGGTTTTACTCAGGGATTTTCCTTTCGCTTTTAATTTTTGAAGGTACCGCACATCATTTTCGATGTCATTCGGTATTTTTTTCTGATTTCCTTCATATTTATCGTAATCGAGTGAGCCATCTGATTTTCGGTAATTTTTCTCGAAATGCATATCCACGCCCCCCACAATCATGGTGTCTCCGCTAAAGATTGGAATATAGCCTTCCTCATCAAAAAATCCATGACCGCTTTTATTTTGTCCTTTTAAGCCTAGTCGACGTTCGCTGGTTCGAGCGAGTGCGGGATCTCCATTTTCATGGACTGTGACTTGCCGAACAGAGGGCGGCAAAATATCGGCGGCTCCCAACTTGTTCTCCGCTTCTTTATTGCCTCTAAAGTCCACACGAAGCTGCGTTCCAACGGAAGGAGCCTTATAAAAGTTTTCAAAATTTGACAGATCAATTTTCTGTTTAGCATCGATAAAATCGGTGAAAGCATAGAGTAAAATGCCCTCGTGTTTATTCTCTAAACCGATCAAGGTATCGATGGGCAGTTCTCTTAAATCTTCTAGTGTCATTTCGCTGAAATTTTCTTGCAATGTTTTTTCTACCGATTTTCGTCGGATCACCCCAGCTACGGTTTTTGAAAGATCCACCACATCGGTTCTGGAAAATTTTTCATCTTGAAATAGCGCGTCGAGATCGTTTTGGATTTCCCTCT
>Ga0076332_1067_pt1 | contig 10051 bp, 8 predicted proteins | sample RifGroA2_FD_67839 | JGI IMG/M metagenome (GOLD analysis project Ga0076332, IMG submission 67839) | Peregrinibacteria bacterium GW2011_GWA2_44_7 | reverse complement strand
AAAATTTGGCAAAAAACTCAGTTTAATTGAACAGGAGGCATTGATCCGCTCATTGGAAGGCACGGACGACTCCTGCGCGTGCGCCCATGGACGCCCCACGATGATTCGATTGCGGTTTGACGAGCTAGAAAAGAAATTCGGAAGGAAGTGATTTTTGGCTTAAAATAGTCATTTCAATGACCACCTCCGACTTCGACCCTCTTCCTTTTTGCTTTAAATGTTGTTTTAAATATAAGATTGGTGTGTTGATTATTAACTCTTATGGCTTATGGCAGGAGAAACACAAGATCCGCCCGGAAAGATGGAGAGGGAAGAAGTGCATGCAGATACTATAGAAGTTGCTGTTTTAGTGCTGGATGGCGGGGTTTCTAATAAAGTGACGAAGGACCGGTCAAACCTCACCCCGTAGATCGAAGCTTTGGGGAATGGGATCCAGATCAACTTCCTCCTTGCTAAGAATACTATCTATCTGACAACTCACGCTTTTATGATCAAACATGCTGAAACATCCCCAGATCAACCCGCATGGGAAGGAGCTCCTATTACCAGAGCGGAAGCCGACTCCGAGACACCACCACCTGTTGCATTCACTCCTGATGGAGGAATTGGCCCTAAGGCAGCGGCTTGGGTTATGGCGGTTTGTCATGATAACGAGGCCATGCGGGCACAACCGCAAGTCACTGACACGACATGCGCCACACCGCCCGCTCCCCGACGAGAAAGACCCTCTTCGAGCGAAATGGAGCCCCTGCCCAATGTTCCTTGGACCTGCTAAGGGCGTGGATGAATTGGTCTTTCACCTTGCATTGTTCATCAAAAAATGAGCTGAAATTTTTTGATGAACACGTAGTAAAAATTTGGCTTGGGTCTTGCGGGCCCCGGGCACCGCACGCCTATGGCGGGTGGTCATTCCCCTTTCCGCTTTGCAATTTATCAAAAAATGAGCTGAAATTTTTTGAGCCACACGGTGTAAACCCACAGGATGCGATTTTTAATTATCTTCATATCTTCTCCCAGGTTACAATTTGTGAATAGAATCTAAACGAGAATTTCAAGGAAGAAACCCGGAGAATCATGATCCGACGGGTTTCGCTCCCTTCGAGAGAAGATTCATGTTCGCAAATTGTAACCCGCAAACTCCCACGCCATCATGAAGATGGCTCTTTGCGTGTCGGCAATTTCCTGACTTTCAATCAACATCCCCAACACCTCCTCCTTTCCAAAAGAGATGATGCCCACCTTGTCATCATAAATGTTGATCTCGTTCGCGAAGGAGAATTCTCCGGGATTCACCAGTCGGATTTCACGGTAATTTTTCGAATTAGCGGCCACCACTGCTTCTCCATGCTCATCACGCGGTGAAATTCCCCGAAGGTATATCTTTTTCTTCACCCGCTGCCTCACATACTCTTTGTCATAATTTGGCCAATGATCGCGGATCGACTTGGAATCCGCGTAGTTTAAAATTTCGGTTTTGGCGGTGAGGGTGTCGAGATAGATTTTCTTAATGGAATCGATCCCCTCATAATACCGTACTTTGGGATGCGATGTTTTGCCGTGAAGCCGCCTAAGATCGGGAAGGGCGGACTTCAAATTGAGATATTTTTGACGGTAATCGGAACGGATCAAGTCCGGATCGGTTCCCGCAAAAAACTTCACCTTTTGATGAGTGTAGGTGCTCACAAATCCTTTTTGAATCAATTTTTCTAAAATATCGTAGCTACTCACCCGGTTCAATTTTGACCGCAAGGCGATATCGGAGGCCGGTGAAGGCCCCAACTCCAAGGTGGATAAATAGACCCTTGCCTCCTTATCGGTCAAACCTAAATCGGTTAGAACATCTTCCAAATCCATGTGTCAATGTAAAGTTGCTGTAGAAATTTTCGACAAAGCCGAACCGCAGTCAGTATAAATTCAATTTCACTTCTCGGTCAAGAGGCTCTGTCAGGGGTTTTCTACAGGTTAAAAAAGCCCCTTGGTCTTTGCTTGCGTTTCTTCCCGTTTTGGAAAATCATGCCTTCGGATCCTCTAGGATAAATTATTTTTCTCTAGGGGATCTACCAAAAATCACAACAAATTATCCCCCCTCCCTGAGTTTTTCTTTTTTCTATTTATTTTTTTAATTTTCTCCTTCTATGCAAGCTCATGCCGCCGCCGACACTTACTGCTCCAAAAACGGGATTTCCCCGGTTCGCCGAGAGCACATGTATGCCAAATATCCTCGTGTGAACGCCTCAAAAGAGGTGGTTTTGGAACACTGTAAAGAGCAGGGCGTCCAATTTGTGGATCTGCAATTCTGCGACATTTTCGGCATCATGAAGGCGGTAACGATTCCCATCCATAAACTGGAAGATGCCATCGACCACAACGCTTGGTTTGATGGATCCTCGATTGATGGATTCACTCGGATCACGGAATCAGACATGTTCCTCAAGCCGGATCTCAACACGTTTGCCGTCTTGCCCTGGACTCGGGATGGCGAGGACGTGACCGCCCGTTTGATTTGTGACGTCTACCTGGCCGACGGGACTCCTTTCGAGGGAGATCCTCGCTACATTCTCAAACGACAGCTCAAAGAAGCCGCAAAATTGGGCTACATGCTGCAAACCGGCCCTGAATTGGAATTCTTCCTCTTCCAAAAAGATGACAAAGGGAAATGGGCCCCGATTCCTCATGATTCGGCGGGATACTTCGATCAGACCACGGACTTGGGACTCCGAATCCGACGTCAGATGGCCTTTGCGTTGGACGAAATGGGTATTGAGGTGGAAGCGCTGCATCACGAGGTCGCGGCCGGACAGCATGAAATCGACTTCAAATATGCAGATGCGCTCCGCACCGCCGATAACGCCGTTTCGTTTAAGCTGACCTTAAAAACGATTGCGCATCGCATGGGACTCCACGCCACCTTCATGCCCAAGCCCATTTTCGGCATAAACGGAAGCGGTATGCATGTTCATCAATCCTTGGCCTCTCTCGAAGATGGGAAGAATCACTTTTATGATGCAGATTCCAAATACTACGGTCTTTCCGAGCTGGCCACGCAATACATGGCCGGACAGTTGCATCACATTCATGCGTTGAATGCGATCATCAACCCCACGGTCAACTCCTACAAACGGCTTGTGGTAGGGTATGAAGCCCCCGTGAATGCCGCTTGGGGACAACGCAACCGTTCCGCCCTCATTCGTGTGCCTCGGGTGACGCCAGCGATGGCACCCAAGGCCACCCGTTGCGAGCTCCGCTGCCCGGATCCAGCTGCCAATCCTTACCTGGCTTTTGCCGTGATGTTGGCTGCCGGCTTGGATGGCATTAAAAAGAAAATGGTGGCACCGGAACCGATTGAAGACAATATCTGGGAATTGACTCCGGAAGAAATGAAAACCCGTAACATCAAAACCGTGGCCAGCAACTTGAAAGAGGCGTTGGATGCGCTCAAAGAGAATTCCGTCATTCGCGAGGCGCTTGGAGAACACTGCTTCGAACACTTCTACGCCGCGAAAGTGGACGAATGGGATCGCTACCGCATGTCCATCTCCCAATGGGAATTGGATGAGTATCTCGTAAAATATTAATCCTTCGCATTTCTGCAAAAAGCCCTGTTCTCTACGGAAGAGAATGGGGCTTTTTAAATGATCAATCGTTGAGCCGATTCAGGATGAGCCAAATCAAAAGTCACAAGTGCTACATGCGACCGCAGGGGGTCATTTCCGGAAGATAAAGAAACGGTGCGGCCTATCCTCTCACGAAAATCACCCGATAGTTGAACCGTTTCATAAATATGTCCGTGCAAGGTGAGATACGGTTGATATTGTTCGATAAACAGTCGCTCCGCCACACTCCCCACCGGATATCCCACATTGGCCTGATCCAGATGGGTTCCATAGGGAGGGGCATGCATCACGTAGATCGTTTTTTCCGGTTGCTCGGTGAAAATAGGGCTCGCCAAATCTCGTTCGATGGAATCGCGAGCCGCATCGGCCGGATTTAAAGTGGATTCGACAAAATCGTAGCCTGTTAAGCCTCTGAGAGACAACTCCTTGTACTGCCCACTTCGGAGTGCATTCAATTTCCATTCTCCTTCTCGATGCCGCTGCGCCTCCTTAAAGCTTGCCGGATATTTTTCGACATCAAATTTATCCCAATCTTTCAAACTCGCACGCGTCATTGGAACATAAGGATATCCTATGATGTCGTACTCTGAATTTATACTTAAACGCAGGCCGTGAATGACCCGATAAAGCTCCGGATCGCTGGATTCTAAAATATCCATATTGACGGCCACGTCATCATTTCCCATGATCACAAAAATATTCATTTGTGGCCGCTTCAAGCGAAGTCGTTCAAAAAACTGACTAAATCTGTTCTGCAAAAAATCCCTTTGGCCACGAATATAGTCCGTTCGTCGCATGCCCTTGGGACAGATATCTCCACCGATAATAAGCGTTTTTGCCTCTTCTCTTTCGGCGTAATCCACCAACTTGGCATATTGGGTTTCATTCCCGTGTAAATCGGAACTAAAAACCACTTTATGTTCCATTGTATTGGAATTCTAAAATTTAATTGTAACGTATTCTCCTGCCCCACTCGGAACCATTCTAGCCTTGTATATCTTCTATTTCTTTTTCTGAGGGAACATCAATGCAAGTCGTATGCGCGCTTCTGGATTTATGCTCATGGCGCTTTGCGCATTCAACACCCCCGAATCGATATCCGCATTCCAATAGCCAAATGCAATCACCGTAGTGCCTTGAACGTTTTTTTGTCCGCCCAGGATCGTCCGAATTCTCGCCTGGGGAGGATGCACCTCGCTAGGATCCAGCCTATTGAAGCCTCCCTGGCTTCCGCTTGCATTTTGAAGCAATCCATACACCGTTGGACGGGTGGACTCGAAACCCATGCTTCCATAGGTCTCTTGAAAATCATTCAAACGTTCTTCAACGCTTTTTTGGGTGACATTTCCATCCGTTTCAAGAAGGGGTGGCACTTGAGCTGCATCCACAATACCCACTCTCCAACTCAAAATTCGTTTTTCATCTAAAGACGTTATGTCGTCTTGATCTTGAAGTTGATCCAAGTTATTTGCAGCCGAGGGAGTGAGGTAGAAATACGTTTTTCCCACCTGGCGCAGGTCATTCTTCGATTCCTCTTCGATCCTTTTTTGTAAAACCCTCCTATGAGCGACCACCGGTTCCAATACGATCACCGGTTTTCTATAATGGCTGATGATAATTTCGAATTGCGCCTGAGTCATGTTTTCCCTGAGCGTTTCCCAGGCCTGTTCCGCAGTGGGAACGGGCGTATCGCCGGGACGTTGCAACCGAGGATCGACCTGTGTTCCGTTAAGTACGGAAAAACCATAGGAATACCCACTTTGCGGAGACTCAAAAAATCCCCTCAATTTCTGCATTGCGCGTTCGTTCAAACCTTCGCGACTCAATACAGATTCCACCCGGCCCGACACCTCGTCATTTTCGGTAAGTTCTTCGGGGCGAGACCTAGGCGCGCGCGCGGACTGCGTTTCGAGACCCATGTCTCTATCATGAGGATTTTGAGGAGAATGAGATAGATTCATTTTAATTGAATTAGATCAATAGAACTAATATTATAGCAACAAAATTCAATTTTGTAAATATTATCTTCATTTAATTGAAGATGCTGTTCGAGTCTTGAGGGCTCGTCCTTTATTTCCCCCACAGCTGCGCCACCGTTATATCTTGAGTGAGCGGCATACTCCATGTGTAGTGCTGCTGATTTCCTTCATTCCATTCTTCGACCCAAACGGAAGTTCATAGGTGAGCGTTATTTTCTGCTGCTCACCGGGAGCCACAATGGATTTGAAATAAAAATAGTCCAACCCCAGGGCTTCATCGTGACGAACGGTCACCTCGGTCCCCGAAAGGCCTTGAACATCCTGAAGAGAAACGCCTTGAGGCACATACACTCTAAGACCCGCCACATTGGTTCCTGCGCCCAAAATAGTCATCACCTCCTCGTCAATGGCCTTGAACCCATAGGAGCCCAACAACTCCCGAACCTTCTCTTTTTCGGTTTCCGACCAATTGTTTTGGCGGGTGAGTGTGAGGGTATCGAGTAACGCACCACTTTGGGTCAACACCGTGTGGTGATCGACACGCTGAGAAAGATAGGCATCGGACTTATTGCCCCCCAGCGAGGTGGAAACCACCATCAATACATCTTCATTGGCCGGAGGAGCCACGATCTTCCCCGCCATCCCCCATCGCTCAAAAAAAGCCTGAATGTCTTCTTGCTTTGAATAGAGGGCCAGATGTTTTTGCCGGGCCATTTCGGAAATCAAACCAACCAAGGGAAACCCCTCTCCTCCCTCTCGCAATTGGGCTTCTACCGCGGGGATAAAACTATTAAAAATGGTTTTGGGGGATTCCGCGCCCGACAACTTAGACTCCACGATGTAAGATAATACCGTTTCAAACTGGTCGGCCTCCAAGGGTTTTTGTAGGCCTTCCACTGCCACGGGGCCTATCATTGCCAGCAACTGTCGTACGGTTTCCAGGTCAACGGTGATCACATGATCCGTGCTGGGTCCTCCTTCTTTTTCGAGAAACCACTGAGCTTTTTGAGCCGAGAGGGACATATCCGGGGAAAGATTGGAATCGCGCAGTCCCCACCGATCGGTCAATGTGGCGATTTCCTCGGGCGGAGGAATTATTTCCGAAAACCGACCGTCCACATCGTACACATCATGAAAGGAAAGCTCGTCCAAATAACCATCGTTCAGATCAATCAATAAATAACTGCCGATGAATCCTCCTCCGGGTCTCAGTTCATTGTTGTTTTCCAGTAATACAAGATAGTGCTGCGGGTGTTCGCTTCCGAGGAGCTGCAGCATCACTGGAAAAGCCTCATTGAATAAGATTAAAAGCTCCGACAGTTGGGCGATTTCTTCTTTCGCTCGGCTCAATTCGGGCTGAAGGGTGGAAGGCACCACACTCAAAGGAGCGGTCTGGAGGACACGGTTGGCAGAAATGACTTTCAACACCGCGGGCTGAAAATGTTTTTCAAAAGAAGTAAGGAGGGGGGTGGTCAAGGAGGGACGCGGAACCGGCTGACGACTCAATAACGGCTGAGCGGGATTTTTTAACGCCACTGCAAATTCCATGAACCCCGCGGCGGCACTCGATAAATCTTGAGCGGCACGGAGCAACTCCGGGATGGATTCCACCGAAGGAGTCCCCTGCTTCAATGCAGTCCCCTGACTTTGTAAAAACCATAAACTCTGCTCGGCTTCCTCAAATTGAAGTGCCGCATTGGTGAGTACCGTTCCATTGAGGGAATCGCTCTGAGTGATCGATTCCACCCCTTCCGAGGAAGCGGCCACCACATCATGTCGTAGCGATTTGCCTTGGGAATAGACACTCCCAAAATTCAATACCATCACCACCAAAATACCCAGCGCGCTCATGCGCATCATTTCCGTGAAACGATTGGCAACGGGAAATTGTGCCGGCGTGTATTCTTGATAGCCATAATGCGAGGAGCCCTCCGGATTCGAATGAGGGGAACCCGGCCATTGAATATCATTTAAAATTTTTTTGTGTGCCTTTTTAGGCGCGGGCGAAGACAAATTGCTTAAATCCAAAACCGAAGCCGTATGTCCCTGTGGCCTCTTTTTTTTCTGGTTTTGATCCGAGGATGCTGCCTTCATGATTAAAATTCAAAAATATGGATGGATTTGATGCCATCATCAAAGAGATTAAAGCTTGAAAATAGGCGGTGAGCCGACTTTTCCGAGGCTAACAACAAATCCGGGTCATAGAACGATTGTGCGTAGGAAGGCCCCCATTCAATCACCTGATCGCCGAAGACCGTAAGTTCACGATTGGTGGAAGAGGGGGACTCGAAATTTTCTTTCCAGTGGAGGAGAAGATCTCCCATCGGATAAGCAATATCCCGAACCTCGTTGAAGCTCAAGGTATCCCCTTCGGCATTGAGCTCCATGAGCCCGTTTGCTGTTAGATCGGCCACCAATTCCTCCCATTGTTTCCACTGGTCATTCGAGAGATGAAAAGCCAAAACGCCATGAACAACCGGGGTGGCGACGACGTCCAACTCGCCCTCTGGATTCTCGGCAGTATCGTCCTCTTTTTGTGGAGTTCCCCATTCCACAAGCGCAAATTCCGAGCTTAAAAAAGAAGCTTCCAATGCTTGAAAACGAGGATTCATTCCAAAATAAGGTTGTACCTGCGCATTAAGAAAGGCTTGCAGTTGATCTAATGTGGTTTGTCCATTTTGTCCTCCCCAAAATAAATTCACCTCATCCGCAAAATACTGTCGCAATACTCCTTTGTATTTGGAATCAACATGGAAAAGAGGCTGCCCCCCCAGAACCGTTTTGTCTCCCAACGCGTTGACTTGCAAACGTAGCCCGGCAGGATGATCTTCCATCACCACCCCCAGTACGGAAAAAGCCTCGGATATGTTGAGCTTTGAAAGTTGTTCATAATCATTAGACACAAACTCAAAAAATGACTTGGATTTCAGATAAGCAAAGAAAGGAGCTTTGTAAAGCAACCCCGGTCGAAGCTTTATAAAACTTTCATCTTTTTGAAGTGATTTTTTTTCTCCATTTTGTACCGCTTCCAGTATCTTTTGCACTTGTGAATCCGTCGTAAAAACCATGTAGTTGTTCCACTGCCAATGTTTTTCATAGTTAAACTTCGTTTTTTCCAAATCTTGTCGAGCCTTTTCCGTATCTCCGATCTCCCAAAACAGGGCCGGAGCGAATTTATCCTCCTTGATTTTAATCAGCGCAAAGCCCACATGGTCGCCCACCCAAGCCGGAAAATCGTTGCCCGACATGGTGAGAAATTGATAAAAAAATTCAGAATCGAGAATAAAATCCGTGGGAGCATCTTGAAGGGCAGAGAGAAACCGTTCCTGCTCCAACTCAAAATAAACCACGGTTTCCTCAGCCGGCAAGAAACGAGCTACACTTGGAGCCTCCATCCATTTTTGGGCCAGGAGAAAAATCATCACTCCAAAAACTCCAATAATAAAGCCTAAAATTCCGCCTTGAATCCACCGATGAGCCGCCAGTTTATTGTGCCACTCTTTGATCCGTTTGAGCATAGTAAAAGCAGTGTAACAAAAATAGCCTCACCGTACAAAGCGAACGATGAGGCTATTGAATCTTTAGGCGTCTAGAAGTTGTTAACAAAAGGGTTTGCCATTACAAACTCCTCTATGTGAACAGCTCCTAGGAAGTGGGATCAGACTGGCTTTCAGGGGCCGGATTCTCCGTTGTGGTTTCTGTCGGAGGCTGACACCAAATGATCCCTCCATCTTTTCATGGCAACCACATACTCGTACACCTTCGCCCATCGGGTTGCCTTGCTCCAACCGGGATGACTTCCCCCTGTTTCATTATGAGACTCCCAAAACTCTCGTGGGGCGACCTCCGGATCCTGAGTGGGTTTAAATAATGCCACGATGGACGTGACGGAAAACCCTGGAATTAAAAGTCCCTGCTTCAATAATTCCGCCGCCACCCCTATTCCCTGATCTTTTAAAAATGCCCCTTCCTCGGTATCCGTCGCGGCAACTCCACGCAAAACGGCCCTTAATTCGCCCTCGGGGGAATCCGTTTCCACCCTTCGGAAACGTTCGGCCAAGGTTGCCTTCCAATCTCCAACCGTTCCATCTCGCAACCCTCTGCGGTAAGACTCGTAACCATCGGGCATTGAATTATTTCCTTGAAACCATGGCACGAGGGGAGCGGCCTTTGCTCCAAAAAATATTGGCGTATGGAGTGAGGGATCGGACACGGGTCGATCCGGCATTAAAAATCCATCATCTCCTCCTGTTGATTCTGTTGTTTTCATGGCTTTATTTTGAAATGAAGTTCAAGTAAATACAAATAACCCATTTATTGCCTTATGTCAATTCCATTGTGGACCACTTCCCCCTTGGACGCATTACAATAACAGGTGTTGCACTCTCTAAAATCAAACTATGAATTCCCGCACTTTACGCCGCCGTTTCATCGATTTCTTTGTCCAAAAGCACGGGC
>Ga0076332_1038_pt1 | contig 10242 bp, 5 predicted proteins | sample RifGroA2_FD_67839 | JGI IMG/M metagenome (GOLD analysis project Ga0076332, IMG submission 67839) | Peregrinibacteria bacterium GW2011_GWA2_44_7 | reverse complement strand
CCACGGGCGAAAAAATCTTTTACGGAGAATTTTTAATGAACGCCCAAGGAGAAGATGTGGTGGCCGGGATTCGAACCCCCATCCCGATTCAAAAACTGGAAGAGGAAATGCCTGTCGTCTATCAAGAACTCTTGGACATCAAAGATCGACTAGAGCAACACTACAAAGACATGCAGGACATTGAATTCACGATTGAAGAAGGACGCCTCTTCATCCTGCAAACTCGCAAAGGAAAACGCACCTCTCAGGCCTCGGTGCAGATTGCGGTGGACATGGTCCACGAAGGAATGATCGATAAAAAAGAAGCACTGCTCCGTGTGGACGCCAATCAACTCAAACAACTTTTACACCCCTCGATTGATCCCAAGGCGCACTATCAAGTGATTGCCCAAGGGTTGCCCGCCTCCCCGGGCGCCGCGACCGGCCAAGTGGTGTTTTGTGCGGATGAAGCGTATGCCAAAGCACAAGAAGGATTGAAGGTGATCCTCGTCCGAAAAGAGACCAGCCCGGAAGACATTCACGGCATGCATGCGGCCCAAGGTATTCTAACCTCTACGGGAGGAAACACCAGTCATGCCGCGGTGGTGGCGCGAGGAATGGGAAAATGTTGCGTGGCCGGCTGTGGAACGGTACGCGTGAACATGGCGGAGAAAAAATTTACTGTAGGAGAGGTGGTGGTGCACGAAGGAGACATGATCACCTTGAATGGAACGACCGGAGAAGTGATTTTGGGAGAGGTGCCCATGTGTGACCCCTCGCTCAGTGGCGCGTTCGGGCAGTTGATGGAGTGGGCGGATGAGGTGCGAACCCTCCGCATTCGCACCAATGCGGATACGGCAGAAGACGCCACAGTGGCGCGCGATTTTGGGGCCGAAGGCATTGGACTTTGCCGCACCGAACACATGTTTTTTGCCGAAGATCGCATTCCTTTGATGAGAGAAATGATTCTTTCGAAAGATGACCCCTCTGCGCAAAAACGGGCACTCGACAAACTGCTTCCGGTTCAAAAAGAAGATTTTATCGGTATTTTCGAAGTGATGAACGGGCTGCCGGTGACCATTCGCTTATTTGATCCTCCCTTGCATGAATTTTTGCCCCGTCCGGATCAGATCCGCCAGATTGAAGAACTGAGCCATGAATTGCAATTGAGCGTGGAGGCGCTGAATGAATTGATTGTGAGTCTCCACGAGGTCAACCCCATGTTGGGACACCGCGGGTGTCGCTTGGGCATCAGTACCCCGGAACTCTATGCCATGCAGATTCGGGCCATTCTCATGGCCGGACAAGAATGCCATACACTCGGAGTGAATGTGATACCATTTGAATACACCCTGGGAACCATGATTGAACTGCCTCGGGCTTGCCTAACCGCCGATCAAATCGCCCGCGACGCGGATTTCTTTTCATTTGGAACCAATGACCTGACCCAAATGACCTTTGGATTCAGCCGAGATGATGCGGGAAGCTTTTTACCCCGTTATATTTCGGAGGGAATTTTACCGGAAGATCCCACGGCCAGCATTGATCAGGAAGGAGTGGGCGTGCTCATGAAAATGGCCGTACAGTTGGGTCGAGGTGTTAAAAAAGACCTCGAAATCGGGATCTGCGGAGAACATGGAGGGGATCCTCGCTCCGTGGAGTTCTGCCATGACATCGGCCTCAATTATGTGAGCTGTTCGCCTTATCGGGTTCCCATTGCTCGTTTGGCGGCGGCGCAGGCGGCGCTGAAAAATTAACTCGGAATTCAGAGAATCACCTCATTTCTTTGTTCCCACAGCGCCATATCCCGCTTGATTTGTTTTCGTATACCTCCCAAGGTTTCCAAGAATCCTTCCACCCGATTCGCAGGCTTTAGTCCTCCGGGGAAATGCAGAAAAAGCTTTTTACCATCATCCTCTTTTAAGCCTTGAGCGCTCTGTTTAAAATAGGCGTCATGAGGAGCAGGCAAATCAACTTCGAGCTCCGCTTTTGAGTAAGGTTCGTATCCCAACCATCCTTGAAGGAAACGGCCCATGTGATCGAAGGTTCTGCCGATGATAATTCCTTCATTCACGCCCTCCAGTGCCGTCCCAATCACCCCGTACTCTGAAAATTTTAGAGTGGGGGTATAATTTCCAATGAGCCGAATGTTCCCAATGGTCAAACCTCCCAATTTGTAGATGGGAACCTGCGTTAAACTTTTGGTTTGTGTGCGATCCGGAGACATGAGGAGCAGAGAATGAGAAGGGTCTGTCGCCTGAAACTCTCCGATTTTTTGCACATAAAAAGACGCCTCATTCCCCTCGGGGGTTCTCAAATAAAAATACTCTCCCCGTAAGATGGTTTCTTTGATTTCATCGAGCGTCATCAAATAAAAACCGGGGCCAGTTTTCCCTTGTTCCTCAGCAATTTCGGCCGCTCGTTTTGCGGACTCCACTTGAAGCTCTTGAATGCGTTTGGCAACCGTCTGAAGCGCGATAAAATTATCTTTAAACTTATCCGGCTCCAAGGGCCGAACCAATTTGCGCGAATGACTCCGTCGATCCACTACGGAAAAATTGCGCCGCTCCTCATCGCTTAAAATGGCGGCCCGAACGCGGCGGTGCGGTTCATCGATCACGTCGGAAGAAATAAGATTCTTAAGATAGGTTGCTCTCATGCCATCCCTCAATGTTTTTGATTCTTCAAGACCCAGCACTCGCAAGGATGACCCAGCTGATTGCTGCAGAGAAATAATAGGCTTTAAGGGAACCCTTGCAAAGAAGCGAAGCCCTTTAACGAGGTCTGGAAGTGAATTTTTTTCCATTTCCTATAGTGATTAGAACATACCAGCGGACATAAAGGATTTAAACTTTATATTATATTTTATCTTTGTCAATTATTGACTTATTTCGTTTTATTGTTTTATAATTAAAAGCCATGACAATTTTAAGCCCTACACCCGAAAAAACGTCGCAAGAAATACCTGCCGAGTCGCTTGCACTCGAAGTTTATGGTCGCAAGATTCACCGCAAACTCACTTTTGAAGAACTCCTTCAACTCGCGCAGCGCGGCGTTTATGAACCGGCAGATCCACTGCGCGAATTTTTGAGGACCCTTCCCGAAGAGTACATCGATTTGACCGGACAGATTCGGCATCTTTTTGAAAAATGGGCCTCTAAAATCCCCTTTTTACATCATCTCTTTCAACGAAAATATGCAGCAGAAACGACTCCTGAAGCCGCTTCCCAACAAATCCACGCGGATGCCGAACGACTGGAAGCCCGGTTCAACCGCATGGAAACTTTCATCATCGAAACGTGTCTGGAATCCTTGGGCCATGCGAATTTTTTAACGGCGCAGCGGGTGGGAGAACTCGGCTGCGGAGGAGGCCCGCTTCTGCGCGGTTTGGCACAGCGGTATCCGGATGTGAAACAGTGGGTTGGATTTGATTTTTTCCCGGGAAGCTTGGAGTTTGCCGAAGCGAAAAAACAAGAGGGATTACTCCTATACCCCCCCTATAAAAATATAAAATTTCGACAGCAGAATATTTTAAACGCCTTGTCTGAGCAGAATTTTAATCTTCTTTTCCTCAATCAAGTGATGCAATATTTTTCAAAAAAAGAAGCCGATCAAGTGATTCAAAATGCCCATAACGCACTCCGTCCCGGGGGACGATTGACCATTGTGGACCAGGTTCACAATACCATGTTCAAAGGGTTTTCCCCGGAAGTCACTGACTCCATGAATCAATTGCTATGGATCGCGCAAAAGGTGGAACACTTTGATGCTCAGGCCGGCCTGCATCATAATGAGTTGATGTGGCAGCGCTTTTCCGAGGTCGAAAGTCATACCATTCCTTATCCTCAATATGTGATTCCCGAAGGACAAACCCCGGATGCCTATACACGAGCCTACTTGGTGAAGAGAATTCTACGGGGAGCTTCTCTTGCCCGTCTCACTGGAAAAAATATTCGCGATTTCAGAGCACTTATCGTGCAATTTTATGACGAACTGGTGGACCCCACCCGTTCCATTGAAGGCCCGCAGATTGTGGTGACCACGGGGATAAAACGCGACGAATCCCCTACGCCAAAAGCTTTACCCGTGGCCAAGACCATTGGCTTATCATCTTAGGTGAACCGATCCTAATCGCCCCAATTCAATCGATCACGAAGGACTTTGTAATACCGGGTATTGCTGATGCGCGCCATGTAAAACTCCCGTGAAGAACGGCGGATTTTGATTTGGTCTCCATATTCCAACTCCACACTTTTTTGCCCATCAATGGTCAAGGCAATGAAATTTCCTTTAGCCTTTCTTTGAGTTTCAATGGTGATGGTCAACTGACGACTACTCGGAATAACAATCGGGCACATGGACAACGTGGCCGGACAAATAGGAGTAAAAACAAACGCATCCAGCTTGGGATGGACAATCGGGCCTCCGGCAGAAAGCGAATGTCCGGTCGATCCCGTGGCAGTAGACACGATCACCCCATCCGCCTTGAATCGTACCATTTTGCGTTGATTGATCTCCGCATCCAAATCAATCAAGCGGGCAAAACTCCCCTGATTGATCACGACCTCATTGAGTGCCAAAAAAGTGTCTCTCTTCTTCCCTTTCCGATAAATCGTGGCGCGCAACATGCTGCGCGCATCAATATGATACCGCTTATTAAAAATATGCTTGATGACTTCCACAATCTTTTCGGTATTTTGTACCTCGGTGAGCAATCCAACACGCCCGAGATTCACCGTAAGGACCGGAATGGGTTTATATCCCGCATGTCCGGCCAATTTAATAATGGTTCCATCTCCGCCAAAGGTGATCAGGAAATCCGGAACTTCCATGAGCTCGTCATGGGTTGAAAATTTTCTCAACTTCAATTGGGTTGCGGCATTTTTATCAAATATCAATTCAACGCCTTTTTTCTTTAAAAATTGGACGGCTTTATTGAGGATCGCCATTCCTGCACGATCCATTTCGAACTTGGTCGCAATACCGATGATGTGGATAGAATCCGGCTTAATCATTATGCTTATTGTACTGCTTTTTTCGAAAGGGAGTAAAATTCTTTTTTGAGATGCTCCGCACTCCTTTTCCAAGAAAACTTTCGCGCCTGTTTGAATCCGAACTCGATCAATTTTTCCCTCAATGCGCTCTCATTTAAAATTTTCTCCATCGCGTTCGTGATATCCGAGATGGAATAGGGATCAATTTTCAGCCCCGCTTCGCCCACCACTTCGGGCAGTGACGAGTTGTTGGACACGATGACCGGACAACCGCATGCCATGGCTTCCAGCGGCGGAATTCCAAATCCTTCATACAGCGAGGGGAAAACAAAAATCTCGGCCAAATTATAGATAGCTGCCAAGTCCGTCCCTTCCACGTAACCGATCAAATGAATGTTCGGATGTCCGGACTCCTTCCGAATTTCTTCACAGCACCACCCCCAATCCCCCACGATCACCAAATGCACTTCCGGATGTGTGAGTGCGAGGCGTTCATACGCTTTCATCAATCGGGTGAAATTTTTACGAGGCGATAACGTGCCCACTCCTAAAATGAATCGATCCGGAAGCCTATACTTTTGGGTCACTGTTTCCATAATCGATTTTTTGATGCGTGGGATAAAAATATTACTCGCCGCACAGGGTGTGAGGATGATCTTTTCATCGTTTATTTTAAAGCGCGTCTTTAAATCTTGCTTGGTGTTTTCAGAAACCGTGACGATACGATAGGCTTTTTTAAGAGCTCGCTTCAAGGTAAGGCGCTCGATCCACATGGCTTTGCGGTTGTGCCCCTCCGGGAGGATGAACGCGACCAAATCGTGAACGGTGACGAAGGTTTTAAGACTTTTGGGCGTGAGTGCCGGAATGATGGTGCTGGTTGTGGCCCAAAAAAAATCCGGAGGATTTTTTTTGAGATCTTGAAGTACCGCCCAATGCCACAACCATCCTTTTTGCGGAAAAACCTTTTGCGTCACATTCGGATATTTTTCAAACTCAGGCGTTTTTTCTTGCGTGTAAAGCACGTACTGATTCTCTGGATCATTTTTAATGAGCTCCTTGACCATCACAAAGGCATACCAACCTTTTCCGGTTTTGGTGCGCGCGGTTTCTCGAGTATCGATGGCGATCTTCATGATGCCTATTGTAAAGGAATTCCCGCAAAATGCAGTTAAGTTTGAAAAATCATCAATTTTCGGTCGCTTCAAGGCAAAGCGAAGAAGGCCAGGCCCCCTGAAAGGGGAGCGGTTAGATATGTCGAAGAGCTCGGGCCCCCGAAGGGGAGCAGAAGCGGACGGAAAGAATGATCTTTTCATGGTAAGGGTATTTTGCGGGAGTTCCTAAAGGGGAGTGGCTAGACATCAAAACCGGAATTTAAAATCAAACCACCGATGAAATCGGAAAAATCACCTCGCCTCCATTATCAAACCCTTTATGTGAACAGCTTCTAGTGACCTAAAAAATCCGTACCCCTCTTCGGGGACCCTGGAAAGGATTATGAAAACCAGGGAAGGTGCGCCCCAAAACGATTCCTGTTGTTTTTTTATTTTCATCCTTGGCGTCATAACCATAAGCGGGTATGCCTCCTTTTTTACCACCTGCATACACTGGCGGTGGTAAAAAATTGCCCAACGTCAATTCAAAGTGCGCTTTATTAAAAGAATGGGTTACCTGATCCTTTTCGAAAGGAGCAACGGTTCCCTCTGCGTGTAGCATCAATCCCTCTTCCACCGTCAAAAGTGCATAGTCTTTCTTTATCCATTCGTCAATAAAGGCTTCGGAGGTTTCATTCGTGTCAATAATTTCCTGTTCACCATCCATCACCACCACCTGCCACCCCGGAAAATGAGTAGGAATGGAAAGAAGTTCGCGTTTGGTTTTTCCAACCGGATACTGCTGCGGGAAATACACCAGTTTATTGTCCACATCGAAGGATAAATCGGTACTTTTCACGATATCGTCATGCCAAATGCAAACAATGGGGCCCTGCTTAAATTCAACCCCGTTTTTTTTGAGGCGGCCATTTTTGGCCTCCACCCGCTCGGCTATTGATTTCAAGGGCATGCCAAGGGGGGTGAGAATGAGTCGAGGTTTTTTGAGCGTTTTGATGAGCGCCATTTTTTCGGGAGATTGAGCCAAATGAGCCCAGATTTGGTCAAAGGAGGGAGCGGGTCGCTCAACCCGGGTGATGTCAGTAATCTTCGGATCATTGGCGTCTTCAATCAAATCAAAGTACCGCATGGTCAGGAGTCGCCCACGATGCTGTTGGGCTAAATCGTCGCGAATCTGTTCGAGATTGAGGTTCGCATAGGAGTCGAGGATAGGTAGCAGCGGAGGCAGTTCGCCGGTGTTAGGGATGAGCGCTTCGATTTTCCCGCTCACCGCGGCACGCACGCGTCCATGACTCGAAAACGTATGCATACCCAGAAAACTCAACCCCGCCCCCGGACCCGCTGTTGTCCACCATCCATGAAGCATATCCCTTTCTTGGCTAGTGTCTTTCGGGGGTTCTCCCGGTAATAATGTGATAGCCGGATCAACGTCGGGGAGCATTTCTTTTCGCAATCCTTCCATCATGAGCATCATGTAACCCGAACCTTTCAGACTTTGGATATTTTTGGAGCCATAATAAGCCCGAAAGGCCTCCATGCGATTGCGCGCGGACAGCCCTTTCGCTTGGTTCCACGGGGCATCAAATCCATCGGCAGGAGCTTCAAACATTTTTTTCCCTTCCGTAATGACAAACTGATAGCCATGGATTGTTTTGTCGTGACCAGGCACACCCCATACTTTGATCATGTCGGCTATCGCACCCGAGGAGGACTGTAGATTGTGTTTTTGAGGGTGTCCGTGATACTCTTTTTTACACTCAGGATGATTGACTCCTTCGAAAAAACGTTCCGGATGGGCCTCCGGCACAATCATTAGTTTGGGCTCTTGGAGTTTCCGTAGCTCCTCAACCTGCCCATTCGTGAGTTGCTTTAAAATAGAAGCCTTCACTGTATTTTTATCCGGTACAGCCTCGTCGCCTGCTCTCCACATCACACGCTCGATTGTCTCTGCGGTTTCCCCATAGTCACGATCAATCAGATCGCTCAAAAAGGTTTTGTTTTCCGGGAGAAGTTCTACGCGATGCTCGATGGTCCGAGGTTGATAAATTTCCATCAAGCGTTCTTGAAGTTGCTGAAAAGCCGCCATCAGCTCCTCGTTTTTACCTGCCTGTCCCAGTGAGACCAATTGATCGAATGTCCCGTCCACTTCCTCCCGCACACGAGCATCGGTCTTATACCCCTCGGTTTGGCGCAGCATCTGATCAATTTCCTGTTCAATAGAGGTCATACCCCATTTAAAAATTAAATGCTACAACACCCTCACCGAACGCCGGGCACCATGCAAATGCAAATAGTCTGGCTGAACTCTAAACACATTAAGAGAATGACCAGTAGTTGGGCTATTTTTGGCAACTAAAACCGCACCACGAATAGAAGCATCTGTCGAATTCGGCAAATAGCTTTCCAAAAGCCATTCCGTACGAACTCGACTCAACGGTTTGTCTTCAACTTGTCCTTTCATGTGAAGCGCTAAACGGGCTTCAAGGGATAAGCCCCCAAAACCTTGTTTGCGAAAAATTCTCAACAACTGATCGGCACTTCCCCCCAGGGTGGAGGCCGGAGGCTCATCCCCCCCATCGACCACCAGCACCTGCCACTCGGAAGCGTTCGGGGCACTCAGCCGTTCCCGCTTTGTGGTGCCACCATGTTGAACCGGATCATACTGATTCATCTCGGAAATACATTGGTCTTTCACATCGCTATTCACATCAAAAGCATCCGCATTGTTCCAGCTCATTTTTTTATCCGGATCATTTGTCGCCGCCTGCACCTTCAGTAAATAGCTCATCAAAGACATCCCCTCCGGTACCAGCAACAGTGTGGGATTCTCGAGTTGTGCAATGAGTTGCAACTTTTCCGGAGTCAGTGCCGCACGAACTTGTTCCCACTTGGGGGCGGGATACCAATGCGGCAGACCGTCGGCATTATCTAAAATGGAGGGGACTTGAGAGGTTCCCTGACTATCGGTGACACCAAAGTCAAAAAGGTTGGTGAGTTGTTTTTCAAATTGGTGCTCAAAATCTTTTAACACATCCTTTTGTTCCGGGGAGGCTTCTCCCGCAGGGGGAGGTGGTGGCTTTTTAAGCAAATCCCCCAAGCCGGCCAGGGCGGCTGCAGCTTCGGGAGACAGTTCCGATGGTGGAGGAGACTCGGGCGTGGGCTCCAAAATTTGTTTCAGTCGTTCCTGAATATTCACCCGTTTTTGATTGACTTCCCACAAGGGTAAATTCAGTAGCGATTTGATCCGCCAGGCCACAAAAGGACGCAAAGCGATCTTATCGGGATGAGCTGGATCTCGTAATGCCACCACTTCTGCCGGGATTTCATCTTTTTGGGTCACCTCTTTAAAAAAGGCGATGTCCGGGCATTTGATCGTCTTTTCAGTACGAAACGTGTTGAGATAATAAAATTCGAGTGCCATCACCGCGGACTCCAGCATTTCTTCGATTCTTTTGCGAGGATCGGTCGGAGCACCTTCTTTTTGAATTTGAAAGCGCATGAAATGATCGAACGCGCGATCAATGATTTCCCGTAAATAGACCTTGGGATCTTGCTTAACAAGCGGAAGAATTTCGGTGGCGATTGTGGTGTGCACCCTCTCAAAAAAACCGGCCATGGCATCAATGCAATCATCGGGAATTTCTAAAAGTTCCGGGGGATAGTACCGATGACGGGGCAAGGTGGAAACGGTGGTCACATCTGTTCCCAGCGGCTTGGTTCGGTGCCGATTGGCCATGCGTTTCATTTTGGTTCCGGGCGGCAACGCTCCCAGCATGAAGGGACGCACCCGCCGTTCTTCCCGATCGGAATGCTCCGCAATTTCACCCGCTCCCTGCCCTTCGCGATAATTCCCCGTGCCAATGATAAAAAATCCGGGCTTTGCCGTGACCGTGGTTTCTTCGCCCAAATATCCACCCAAATCCAACGTGGGAGGCGAAGGGGCCACGCGACTATTGGGACTACCCGTCACTCCCAAAAGCGGTTGTAGTCTTTCGGGCGGGACACTGGCTATTTCATCCAATAAGAGGATTCCTCCTTGAAGCATCATCAACGGAAGCTTGCCCAGACGTCCGGTATATCCCCCTCCTTCTTTCGGTTGTGCGTTTCGAATCACATCATTGACGAAATCCATACCTTGTTCGCACTGCACCTTCTGAAAG
>Ga0076332_1069_pt1 | contig 10614 bp, 15 predicted proteins | sample RifGroA2_FD_67839 | JGI IMG/M metagenome (GOLD analysis project Ga0076332, IMG submission 67839) | Peregrinibacteria bacterium GW2011_GWA2_44_7 | reverse complement strand
TAAAATCAATGCCGCGACATTGCCCGCCCCTAAGGCATCAATGGTAATTTTAAGCGTCAGCGCGGAGTCGATGCCTCCACTCAATCCGAGAACCACTTTGTTGAAACCATTTTTTTTAACGTACCCCTGAAGTCCTGTGACCAGTTTCTGGTGTATTTTTTTGAGCGAGGATTCTGAGGGTGAGCCCAGAAGGGGCGTTTTAATGCTGTTCACTTTTATAACTTTTTGCGTCTTGGAAGGTATAGGATTTTTTTTCATTTGCTTCGGGGGTTCTTTTTTTATCGCATTTTTACTGTGCGTCGCAATTCGCGATCCGTTGCTCTTTTTTTGATGGTTTCCCGTTTGTCGAATTGTTTTTTTCCGCGGCATAGACCTATAATTATTTTAATACGATTGTGATTCAAGATGACCTTGAGCGGCACCACGGTGAGTCCGGGTGTCTCCGATTGGCCAACGAGTTTAACAATTTCTCGCTTGTTAAGCAAGAGCTTTCGTGGTTTTTTAGTATTTTCTTCGGGTTGATTCTTGGGTTGATACGGGGAAATGTCCACCTGTTCCAGCCAGGCTTCTTCATTGCGAAAAGTCACATACCCTCCTTTTAGATTGATTTTATTCGCGCGAATCGACTTGGTTTCATAGCCCTTTAATAGAATACCGGCCTCAATCATTTCGAGGATTTCGTAATCAAAAAACGCTTTTTTGTTGCGAGTGATTTCCATGAGTTTCATTTGAAATAAGTGCGAATCCGCCATTTTTTTAGGGTGGGAAGGGATTGTGTGGAGAGAAAATATCCCATGGTTGGAATTAGTGCATTGAGGAAGAAATGTGGATTTTTCATCTCGTAAAGTAGTGCTACGGCGACAACATAGGTCATTGCCATGATTAAACCAATGCGGAATTTGCTTGTTTCCCACGCTTTATCGCCTTCCACTTTTTGATTGCGTTGTTGAATTTGAACGATGGCCTGTTCCAAATAATCAATTTTTTCTTGTTTCATGCCCTTGTATAATGCAGTTGAACTCTCTCGCATGCAACTGGGAGTTTATGCTGATCCACTTTTCTTTTTTCTGCGAAGTTTTTTAGTTAATACCGGTAGTGTTTTTGTAACCTCCGGAATTTTGGGAATTAATTTTCGTACCACCACGAAAATAATGATTGCCAGAAGGGTGAAATAAACGAGATTGCTTAAAAAGGGTCCCCATCCGATTTGAATTTCACCAATGCGATAGGTGGCTGTTTTCCAGTCTCCTTCCGGAATCAGGGGGTCCAGCATCGGCATAAAAATATTGGTCACAAAGGATTTCACCAGGTCATTGACCGCTTGTCCCATCACAAAGGCCACGGCCACGGAAACGATTTTGTATTCTTCTAAAAAACTTCGAAAATCGCCGATCAAACTCGGTTTCTCTTCCGGCGTTTCGAGTGTTTTTTTGGATTGCACCATGCTTTTTAAATTATTTTACTTTTTCCATCGTTTCAAATGAGGAATAGTGGTTTGGGTCAATTCCTTCGCTTTTTCCTCGCTGAAATGGAGCTCTTTTTTCATGTGATCCACCGATGTTTGAATCATCTGTTCCAGGGTGAGGTCTTTGTTGGTGAACTCTCCTTGTTGAAAACAGAATCGACAATAGTCGCTCACGTCTTTTTCCGCCTCATCGGATCCATAAAAACCGGTCCCGAGCGGCATGCCACAACTTTGACAACGATGAGCGATTTCCATGAGGAAATTTTAGCACCATTTTGATTTTTGCGCAGGATTTTATAAAAGAAGCTCTCGGAAATGAGGGTTTCTTTTAGGGTTTTTTTGCTATACCTTTAATCGATGTACTCTTCTTTACAGTTATTATTTTCATCCACTTCCGTCACTTTTTTCCCGGTGTCGACACAGGTTTTTACTGTTTTTCCTTGAAATGAAGAGACCGGTCCGAGATCAATGTAGCTCACCCCTGCGACTTCGTAGAAATCTCGGTTCGCCATGAGTTTCCATTGAAAGGTTCCCTTCCATACTCCATCGACCCAATAATCGGTATAGCTATCGCCGTATTTCCATTATTCACCATGACGATGGATAGAATATCGCTTCCATTTGGTCCTGAAGCTGATGCGATGGAAGTCAGGTCCGGATTTGCCACTAACGTTGTTTGTTTCCGACTTTTCGCTGACCTGACTTTTCGTGTCAGCACATACCTTCACTGTTTTTACTCCTTCCAAATCGCTTCCCAATAGGAATGTTTGCTCTGTTTCAGCGCCAGGCTTTAGGTCGGCTGTTGTCGAGGTCTACATTTTATAGATTCCGTCGAGGTAAATTTCATTTCTAAAATCGGTCGTCACCGTGACAGTCCCCGTATTTTTGATGAAATAGTGCAAATAGTCCCCGTCATCATCCATGTCCATTTTAGTCACGATCAAGTCCGTCATTCGGCGTGCATCCACTGCTCCCGCCTGTTGATCCCCACTTTGCGTGTATCCTTGTAGATTCACCATATCTCCACCTATGACGAAGGCGGCGATCAAGAATACGGAGATTGTTCCCATGAGTAAGGGATTTATTTTTTTGTTTTTATGAAACATGTCGAACGGGTGAAAAAATAATAATGAATCTAACTCCTCATAGCCCCCAAAATCGGGACGCTCGCCAAATAATTAGGTTGATTATAAGAATTAAGACCGTTTTATCAATACCTTCGGGGTGGGCTAGGGTTTGTTATGAGCTTCTTTCTTTTTGCATCTGATACACGACTTTTCGTACCAGTCCTCGTGGAGCGAGTCGTAGCAATTGAATAAAAAGCTTATTTTTAAACCCCGGAATAACCAACGTTTTTCCCTTCATTAGTCCTTCATATCCCGCTTGGGCGACTTCTGCGGAGCTTGGGAGTTTTCCGCTGAATAAATCGGAGCGGTTTAGCGCGGCGGCTTCTTGAAATCCTGAGGCGGTGGGGCCGGGACATAGCGCGGTTACGGTCACGCCGGTATTCCGAAGTTCGTAGGCAACGGCTTCCGAAAAGGAGAGGACGTAGGCTTTCGTGGCGTAATAGACCGCCATAAGAGGTCCCGGCTGGAATCCTGCCATTGAGGCCACGTTGAGTATTTTTCCACTCCCTTTTTTCGCCATTTTTTGTGCAAATACTTTACTGAGATAGGTGAGCGTCACCATATTGAGTTCCATCATTTGACGCTCTTTTTCCCAATTGGTTTTAATGAATCGACCGTAGTCACCAAAGCCCGCATTGTTGATGAGCACATCGATCGATATTTTTTCGGTTTCCAGCTTTTTGACTACTGTTTCTACGGATTTTAGATCCGAAAGATCTTTTGCCAGGATCATAATCTGAACATCATTTTTTTTCTTTAATTCGCTCGCCAATTCGTTGAGTGTTTTTTCATTCCGCGCCACTAAAATCAAATCATGACCCGCTGCGGCAAAAAGTTTTGCAAATTCCAATCCGATCCCACTGGAAGCACCGGTGATGAGCGCGGTGGGTTTGATATTTTTAAATTTTGGCATGAGTTTGATTAAGAGTTTAGAAAGGGGAGGATGAGATAACCCAATAGAAGATTGAGAATGATGTAACTTGTCGTTGCTCCCATTACCGCTACTGCGTAAAGCATGATTTCTCGGAGGACTTCATTTTTAATGCTGTGTGGGTATTTCTCTTGAATCAAGAGCGCTGCGCCAAAGCCGATTCCGTATGAAATCCATAACAGCCATTGCAGGATGTCGGTTTTTGGACCCAATTCGAACATCACAATGGAATAAATCAAGGTGATTCCCAGAGAACGAAAAATGCGCAATCGTTGTGATGCAACCATCTTTTTTAATACCAAAAGTGCTGTCCAATTCGGGATTGCAATCAAGGCATAATAAATGAAAACGAGCAGCAGCTTAAGAAGCGCGGGCATACCTATCTATTTTTTTTATCGATCTTTCGTTGGCGTATTTCTTCCGGGGTGCGCGTTGGGGCCTTCTTCTTTTTATTGTCTTTTCCTTTGTCTTGTCCTTTTGCCATGGGGGGATGAATTTAAATTTTAAAATTGAACCCCCTCATCATAGGATAATTTCTTAAAAACATAAAGGACTCCCGCAAAACACCCTTATCATAAAAATCATTTTTTTGCCGTAGTGCTTGCCCTCAGGTTTTATATCAAAAAAGTTGGTAGAACGAAGCCAAGAAGCAGAAGCTGTATATGCCGTGTTGTGTGACGAAAGAAAAAGGGCTTATTCTATTTTTTCTTGTGGGTAGAGATAATCCTGCCAGAAAGCCCGATATGTATAGGTCTTTATTCCTTCTGAAGTTTTGATAACAAAAGTTCCCAAAGGATCTTTACCTGTGCCGTCAAGCATAATGATTATATCCCCTTCTTGTTGTGGAGTGATAGCAGGAGGTGGTTGTTTAAATTTGTATTTTCTATCTCCTGGATTTCTAAGTTGTGGAATAGCATCAAATATTTTGTTATCTGATACGCCAAAAACTTCTGATAATTGTGCAGTTACATCTGAGCCGCTTAACTCGTATCTTTGAGTGAAGGTAAATCTTGATAGAGGGCTTTCTAGCATGTTCTTTGTTTTTTATTTGTATCTTTAAATTATAGCATTTTTTCTTTTTGAATACTACGCGGTTTTTCACCCGTTCTCTATCGATCAAGGTTCAGTATTTCATCAATTCGAATTTGCTCGACAAATTCCGGGACGTGAGAGACGAGCACTATAGCCCCCTGGTATTGATCCAGTGCTTCTGCAATCACCGGAAGATGACGGAAATTGATGTGATTCGTCGGTTCGTCGAGAATCAGTAAGCCCGGCTCCTGTAAGACCAACCGTGCGAGAGCCACCAACCCTTTTTGTCCTTCGGAAAGGTGCCCGATTTTATGGTGCATCATTTCCCCGTGAATCAAGAAGCCGGCCGCAATGGAACGGATTTCTTCTTCGCGATGTTTTTGGGTGATGCCGGTAAGGGACTGTAAAACTGTTTCTTCAAAATTCAACATGGAAAAGTCTTGCCGGTAATAGCCAATTTTTACATCTCGAGCAATCGAGGCCCCCATGGCGGTTCCTTTCACCAACGATTCGAGGAGTGTACTTTTACCGATTCCGTTTGGCCCCACCAGTTGCAAATGTTGATTTTTCCGGAGTGAAATCGACGCTTTTTTGATGGCGCCGCTGTGATTTTTCACAATGGAAAATTCGGTGATGCCCAGAATTTCTCCGGAGAGCCCCTCTTGAGCCGGGATCGTGAAGGGCCGAATCGTTTTGTCTTCTCGTCGTACTTCGATTTTTTCCGATTCATAGGCTTCGACTTTCTCACGCATCTTTTTGGCCACCAGACGCATTTTTCCTCCCTTGTGAGCGAAAAAATTTATTTTATCTTTGCTGTCTTGAATGCCTTTCGCAATCTGTGCATTTTTGCGATTTTCCTTTTCGATCCGTGTCGCAATTTCTTCCACCACGTCAAAATAGTTCCCCACATATTGTTCGACTTTTCGAGTCATCACGTCCAGATACAACACCCCTTCCGTGAAGGCGTTCAAAAAGTCCGCATCATGCGAAATGACAATACAGGTTTTAGGCGAGTACAAAATGAACTCCGTAAGATGGGCGATCCCTTCTTTGTCGAGATTATTAGTGGGTTCGTCGAGGAGAAGCAGGTCGGGATCTTGAATCAACGCTTGGGCCAAGAGCAATCGCGCTTGTTGTCCTCCTGAAAAAGATTCAATGATGCGATTGTGAGCGTGGCCACGGTTAATCCTCGGTTGATATGAATTTTCCCGTGTTCCGGTTTGAGTGCCTCGGTCATGAGTTTGAAAATGGTGCTTTTTCCGGCTCCGTTTTGTCCCATGATCGTGATTTTCATCCCTTCGCGTACCGAAAAGTTCACTTCATCCAAAATGGGTTTTTTGATGCCGAAGTTAAAATTGACATTTTCGAAGCGGACAATGGTTTCGTTGCTGGCCATGAGCAGTGTGGGGTAATAAGAGATGATTTGCGAAATTCGCGCTGGAGCTTTTTGAAGAGCCCTAGCAGTATATCCATAAAATGTTTTTGGTCAAATGGATAGTCCTGAAAAGACCCCAGTTTTTTCCTAACCTGTTAATTTAGGATGAATTTTACTTCAAACCTTTTAAATAAAAAATCGTTACAGGCTAAACACTAAAAAAGTTATGCCAAATTTGGGAAAACTAGGGTCTTTTCAGGATAGTCCGCGATGTTGTTAGTTGCCGTAATCGCTCGTATTTAATTTTCGTTTTCGAGCAGCTTTTTCATTGCTTCCAGTACTATTCCCCAATTTTTTTCGGAGTCCTCACGTGCTTTTTCGGTGGGGATATTCTCTTGGAGGATCTGAAGTTGACTACCTTTTTCTTTTGGCGTGAGCGTGTAAGTGATTTTTTGTCGATTTTCGGGGGTATCGGGCAATCCGGAAAAGGAGCTCCAATAGTCGCATACCATTCGTTTTTCGGGGTCCATTTCTAAGATCGTTCCTTTGTCTTCAAAGCTTTTTCCTTCCCAGCTTCCTTTATAAAGAATGGGATTTCCTACTTTCCAATCACTGATTACGTCCACACCAAAAAAGTATTGTTTGATGAGTTTTGGGTTGGTGAGCGCGTCCCATACTTTGGCGGCAGGAGCTTCAATAAAGATCGATTTTTCGGCGGAGAATGAATTCATGCGGTTTGATTAAAGATTTTAGAATCGTTTTCTAGGGCCAAAAGATGAGAATTAAGGCCATCACAAACATTTTAACCAATTCATAGCTGATGTTCAGTCCATACAGTTTCCAGGATTTACCTTCCCATAGAACCGAATTCATCATGCTGGTGATGATAAAACCGAACCATAGCCAAAAGGCCAGTTGAAACGCGCCTTGAACGCCTTCGGCCCCGATTGCCTGAGCAAAATGAGCTATCACAAAAGCCGTGAGCAGTGCCATGACAAAGGTGATGCTATAATTTTTCCCCATGGTGGCGGATCCTTCTTTTTGCATTTTTTGGACTTCCTCTTTCGGCCATCCCATCAGTTCGATCCACCATTTTCCAAACAGTGGGCCGTACCATAAAAATCCTGTTACCATGGCCGAAAGTCCGGCGACAAGAATGGCGAAATAATTGACCGAGAGAGTTTCCATGGCAAATGTGGATTAAGGGGTAGAAATAGGGGTGGATTCATTTGTTTGCTTTTCTTTTAATTCCACTCGCTGAGGGATGAAAAAATAGAGCGGAATAATCATAAAAATCACGAGGGCAATGGTGGGATGAAGGAACGCCGTACCTGTGGCCATTCCGTAGCACCCGACGCCCACGAGGGTTCGACGAAACTGGATTTTGCGTGCGGAGAGGGGAATAGAGTCCGGCAGAAGGTGGCTTTTAAAGAAAACATGATGTTCCATGAGCGTGAAGGCCAATGCTCCCATGAAAAGGACAAAACCATAGAGCGCTACCACCAGCGGGATTTGGGGGTAATCCCCAATGAAGGCGGTTGCAAACGGAATGACCGTGAGCCAAAAGAGCAAATGGTTGTTGTACCACAGTAGCGCGCCATCCGATTTGTGAATGGGATGGAAAAAATGATGATGATTGACCCAGAAAATAGCGACCGTGACAAAGCTCACCAAAAAACTCAATAGTTTGGGGAGTATGGGGATTAGGGCTTCGATGGCACCTCTATTCGTGATCGTTTCGATTTCGGGTACATGGATTTCTAAAATCAAAATGGTCATTACGATGGCGATGACCGCGTCGCTGAACGTTTCCAGGCGGGTGGTGCCTTCAAGGGCTTCGAGTTTGGTGTGTGGATGCTTACGAAACATAAGACAAAGGATGACCGGCCGAGGGTCGTGGGCGACGTTACAATGTTTAGAGAAGTTTATTATAGCGAATTTAGAGTGTTTATAAAAATTCTTTCAGCTTTGTTAGTGGGAGGTCCTGCTGGTTATTGACCTTATTAGAGGGATACCTCAATAATGCAGAGATAAGAAAAGCGGTTGATCATGCATTTCCTCATTTGGTGAAGTTGGCTGAGGCGGGTGAAGATCAAGAGCTGATCGAAGCCTTGGCTGAACTCACCGGTCGATTGAAGCAAATTTACAACCCCACTGGAGGAGAAAAAGCGGAAGAGAGCCCCCTTGAAGCCCATCAAGTGGAATGGGTTAGGCAGGGAATTGAAGCCGGTTTTGAGCGTTCAAAAGTGGTGAATGCGCCTTTACTTGCATTGGATTCGAGTAAAGGGGTTCCCGCTTTTCCCTCGAAAGAAGCCACGCTTCGATCAGCACTTAAACAACTGACGCCAGAACTGGTGGCTTACATGATGGCAGAAGGGTTTAGTCTTCAGATGATCCTGGAGACGCCGAGCGATCGATTGGATCTGCAAGAAGTCCTGATCAATGGCCAATTGCACCTCATGGATACCTCCGATAAAGCTCAACAAGATTTAGAGTTTTGGGGTCCCGCAAAAGCCCACTTGGAGAGTCGCCCTTCCTCTGAAAAGATTCAATGGAAATGGAACTTTGTTCAAGGCTCTCAGTTGGTGGGTGCCCAAAAGGGTGAGGATTTTAGCTTAAAAGTAGAAGAGCGGCGGGACCAAGTNNNNGATGCAAAGAATACCCCGGACTATGAAGAATGGAATGTCACTCTATTGGACGGAGAAGGCGAGTTTACAGAAGGTCAATATCGTTGTCTGGTTGGCGGTGACTTCTATCCTGACGCTCGGTGCGCGTACTTGTATGGATGCAATGTGGACGATCAGCTTGGTCGTGCGCGGTTCCGCGGCTCGGTTGATGGGGCCATTGAAGCTATTAATGAGGCAGATCCACGCCTTTCTGTTTTAGTCGCAAGCATTGATGCGCTTCCGGAGGCGATGCGTACCTGTAAAGGCAAGGTTCGTACCGGTAGCGACATTGCACGAGCTATTCCCAATGTAGACGCTTTTTTAGCGGAAGTCGATTACCAAAAGAAAGACGGAATACTCTTGGACTTCTTTGAATTGAACGAAGCAGGTCAGTTGGTGATGAAGGACGACTGTCCAGAAGCTTATGGGCTAGGTGAAAACTTTCTAGAGGCGAAGATACGTCAAACACGAATTGTATATACGGGGAAGGAGGGTCAAATTTGTGTGATGACAGGTGAAGAATTCTTTACCGTCACAAAGAAAGATGAAAAGGGTATGCCACTTGAGATGGAAATATCCGAAGCCGCCAAGCAAATCGACCTAGTCTCAATTCTTATGGAGAGAGGCTTGCCAAAACTCCAACTGAAAGAGGAACTAGTTGGCGAGTATGTTCGAATGAACAAGGGACAGCTTGAGGCGAAAACAGTTACTTGGACAGACGATGAAACACTTGGTTCTTCGCGTGCTCGGATTGCCGACTGGTATGTTAGCATTGGGGACGTGTCTTCGAATGTAAGCTCTTCTACGAATCGGTATGATGATCTCGGTTCCCGTGGTGTGCTAAGGGTCAATTTGAACCTTGAATCTTAGTTTTTCTTCAATTTTACCCTTCAAAAGACTGCCCCATCCAAAGGGGTCCCGCGGTCTTTTCTTGAGATGCTCTATTTTACTGGCGGAGAGGGAGGGATTCGAACCCTCGGGACCCTTGCGGGCCCAATCGCTTTCGAGGCGACCGCACTCGACCACTATGCGACCTCTCCGTTTTTTTAAGCGTGTCCACTTGTTTATTCCAACGCGCTGCGCAAGTCTATCAATCTTTAGGAACTCCCGCAAAATGCCCTTACCATGAAAAAATCATTCTTTTCGTCCGCTTCTGCGTTAAAGCTCCTCCACATATCTAACCTGATATGCCTTCCTCGCTTTGCCTTGAAGCGATCAAAAATTGATGATTTTTCAAAGTTAACTGCATTTTGCGGGAATTCCTTTAGCTTTATAGTTTTTCTGGACACAAAAGGCAACCCTACTTTAGACTGACTGCGTATTTGTGTTTTTATTGATAACCCTTTTTTTACATGCAAGATCCTCATTCCGATTCCAGTCCGCTCAACGTGGAGTCTACCCCGATGCTCAAACGTATTCTCATGGCGGCGGTGATTTTTGTGGTTTTGGGAGGAGTGACGACCTATTTTCTAGCTTTGGACGGAGGTATTGAAGAGCAGTACGGCGCTACTGAAGGCTTGGAAGAGGATGCGAGTGCCACGGCCGACGCTTTTGATATCAAGGACTATACGGTGGCGACTTCGCAGCAAGAAGGTTTCAGTACCTTCCAACAAAATGCAGCCGGTTTTCAGATGGATTTTCCTGAGGATTGGACATACGAAGCCTACTCCTCTGTTATTCCGGTTATGTTTCGGAGTCCTTCCGAAGGCCAAACAGAAGGTTTTGTTGAAAATGTTGTGATTTCACTGGAAGATGTTTCCGCCTACGAAGGTTTGACATTGGATCAGTATGCCGATGCGGCCTATGGTCAATTGTTGAGTGCTTTCCCCGATTACCGTTTGTTGCAACGCGAAAAAAGACAATTGGGAACCTATGACGGTATGTTTTTGGTGGGATCTTATCCTGCCGATGAAAACAACGTGGTTCAGGTGATGTCTTTATTCAGCATTGTGGATAACATGGTTTATGTTTTCACCTATACGCATGGGGATGGAGAAGAAGATCAATTTGCCACAACC
>Ga0076332_1085_pt1 | contig 11776 bp, 10 predicted proteins | sample RifGroA2_FD_67839 | JGI IMG/M metagenome (GOLD analysis project Ga0076332, IMG submission 67839) | Peregrinibacteria bacterium GW2011_GWA2_44_7 | reverse complement strand
AACAAAATGAAGCGGGTTCGCGAATGGATCCTCCGGTATCCGTCCCTAAAGCATACACCGAAAGATCAGATGCCACCGCAGCGGCGGATCCCCCGGAAGAACCTCCCGCCACACAATTCAAATCCCATGGATTTTTGGTCACTCCAAAATAAGAATGCTCCGTCGATCCTCCACACGCAAATTCATCCAAATTCGTTTTTCCCAACATCACAAGCCCCTGCTCTTTCAAGCGAGTGATCGCAGTACCGTCATAGGGGGGGACAAAGTCTCGAAGTCCCGGAGAACAACAGGTGGTCCTCACCCCTTTGGTATTAAAAATATCTTTTATGGCACCCGGAATTCCGGCTAACATAGAAATTTTCTCTCCCTCAGCAATACGTTGATCCACCGCTCGCGCCGAAGCCAAAGCCTCTTCTGGAGTGATGGTCACATAGGCATTTAATGTCGGATTAAACTGTTCAATGCGCTGAAGAAAAGCTTCCGCCAATTCCACCGCGGAAAATGATTTACGAATCAATCCCTCGTGGAGCTGAACAATGGTCTGAGAATGAAGGGAAGACATAGTTTGCTAAGGGTTCGTGTGAAATAAATTACTCAGATTTAAGTTCAATGCGCGCCGAATACGGCGCTATAATTGAGAAAAATATCGAGGCGTACCAGCGGTACGATGAGAAATTTTTCGATTGAAAAGCGATTGTATTCAGTGATGCAGTGAATAACGCTTTGGGATCGGAGCAATAAGGTTGAACCTCATCCGCCCGTGCGCGCAACGCAAGCCCGGTGACTTGAGCGGTTGGTAAAACCTGATCCGTATCCACCTCTTTTAGAACATCGACGTAGCTCAAAATATTAGAAAGCTGAACGGAAAACAGATCAACTTCGCGGTCAGTAAGACTCAATCGTGCCAATTTGGCCACATGCCGGACTTCATCGTGAGAAAGTTGCATAGCTCAACAATTCTATCCTAAAAAAAAAGAAAAAAAAAGAATGATTTGCCAAAGACTCGGAATGAAATCTAAAAAAACACATAAAGAAAATGGGTCAATAAAAAAGCCCACTTTTCCTGACTCATTTAAAGTAATATATGCTTATGGAAACCGTGTTGAATGTCAAAAAAATATCGCTCCTCTTCTTCCTGATTTTAACTGGAACGCATCTTTTTTCATCTTTGATGGTCAGCAGAGGCTACGACTCCCCCACAATTTCAATTTTAAATGGTGTGCTGGATATTCCCACGATCCTGGCGGGAATATTGTATGCCTTCACCAGCTTGAAACTCTATCTGGAACAACTGGGAAAAAGCACCAAACTATTTGATGTCATTGCCGGAATGATGAGTGGCTTCCTCCTCATCATTGTCCTGTATTTAAATTTTCTCATTTAGAGAAGCTATTCACTCGATGAATTTTGATGTATTTTAATGACATGAATCGTAAAAAAGTCATGGCATTCGGAACGTTCGACTACCTGCACGCGGGACACGAACATTATCTTAAAAAAGCCAGTGAACTGGGAGATGAACTAATTGTAGTGGTGGCGCGAGATCGAACGGCAAAAAATATTCGCGGAAAAGCACCGGATCATTCGGAAAAATCGAGACTAAAAACGGTTCAACAACTCCCCTTTGTCACCAAAGCGATTTTGGGGAATTCCGATGACAAATACAAAGTGATACGAAAACATCGTCCCACCATCATTGCACTGGGGTACGATCAAATGATTTTCACTCAACAACTTCACAAACTTTTAATCGACTTGAAACTGAATGCGGAGATCATTCGCCTGGATGCATACGAGCCGCAGGTCTACAAAAGCTCCCTCATCAAAAAAGCACTGCATGAAAAAGCGATGAAATCGAATGAAGCATGCCAAATCAACCTAGCAACGAACGAAATCGCTTTCACCTCTCCTCTCTCCCATGAACCTCCTCAGCTTAAAACGCAGCGTTAAAATCGCGGTGGACAATATGGTCCGCAATAAACTACTCAGCACCTCCACGATTGTGATCATGGGACTGATTTTATTTATTTTTAATATCATCTTCACCGTGAATGTAATCGCCAAAGAAAACATTAAGGATATTAAAGGAAAAGTGGATTTAATTCTTTACCTTAAAGAGGATGCGGATGCGCTGATGGTGAACCGTTTTCTCTCCGACCTGGAGGCACTTCCCGAGGTCAAAAAAGTCACCTACACCACAAAGGATGAAGCGCTTGAAAGTTTACTGGCCCAGTACTCCGACACAATCAATCCTTTTGAAAATTATAACCTGGAAAACCCCCTACCCGGAAGCATTCAAATCATCACTCAGACACCGGAAGAACATCAAAAAGTGCTTGAAACCATTGAAACGTCTAACTACACAGGCCTTCTCATGAATACCGACAGCAATAATGAGGGGCAAGCCATCGCCAATCGACTGGTGGTCATCACCCAATTCACCGAAAAATTACTGTGGGGAATTTTAGTCGCCTTCATCATCGGAAGTATATTGGTGATCGCCAATACCCTGCACATCAACATCTTTCACAAGCAAAAAGAAATCGAAATCATGAAATTGGTTGGGGCGCCTTTGAATTTCATCCGAACCCCTTTTATGATTGAAGGAAGCCTCTATGGCATTGGCGCAGTCCTGTTGAGTTTAATTCTATTATTCTTATTTTCCACCGGCATCAATCTGGAACAAACGGGGCTCATCTCAATCCATGTGCGTTACGAACGGTTGATCGGCATAGAACTTCTCACCGCGATGGGCATTGGAATAATGAGCAGCCTTTTGGCCCTTTACCCGCTATTGATTCGCAAAAAAAATGCGTGAAAAACGATCCGTATCCACGCGGGGAATTATACTGAGAATACGGAATTTGGGCGAACAAGACCGCTTCATTACTTTTTATACACCCGATTACGGCAAAATAACCTGCCTTGCGAAGGGAGTCCGTAAAATCTCAAGCCGACGCGCCGGCCATATTGAATTGATGAATCGAGTTAAAATAGAGCTGTGGAAAAGCCGTCATCAGTGGTACCTCACTCAATGCAGCAGCGAAGAAAATTTCAAAGAAATCAAAAGAAAAATGCCGAGCATCGCATCCGGAATTTTTATCCTCGAAGCCATTGACCGACTCACCATGGAAGAACACCCCTTACCAGAACTGTTCGACATCCTGAATAAAAGCTTACAACTCATGGAGTTTTACTCCGAAGATCATGCCTGGATTAGAGAAATCATCTTGATCAAGCTCCTCAAAATTTTGGGCTACATCAACAGCTTTAAACACTGCGGAACGTGTCGCGAAAAACTACCGGAACAACATGCCTATTGGGAAGAAACCTTCAATGTACTCTGCGAGTCCTGCCTACAAAAAAAACCCCCGATGCAAGCACGACTGGAACGACTGGATTTTTCGGTACTCAAACTCATGAACTTCATTCTGGAACATCCCCTGGAAAACACATTAATGATCAACAAACGATTACAACACAAAGAAAATATTGAACAATGGGGCAGACGGTTCCTCTATAAAAATCTTTCTCACCAATTGAAATCGGAAGAAGCACTACGGTTGTATTAGGGAACCTAATTATTCATAACGAATTTCCCGAACGCCGTCGATTTTTTTTAAATGCTGCATAAAAGAATCCGCCTGCTGATCGTCCAGTTCGGCAAGCAGATGACATGTGAGTTGGTTCTTCACTTTGGTGGGGATGGAAATATCAATAATATTGATATTCAAATCAGCGATAACAGCGGTTACATCCCTCAATAACCCCAGACGATCACGCGCCTGAATATAAAAATTTCTTTGTTTCAACGGTTGGGCAGAAGAGGCCCAACTGGCTTTAAGAAGACGAGCCCCATCCGTATGATCTAAATTACGACAGGATAATGAGTGAATCCGAATACTGCTCCCGCGTCCCACATACCCCACAATCGCTTCTGGGGGGACAGGATTACAGCAAGACGCTATCTTAAAAGGCAAATCGGATTGTCCGGTGATCAAAATGGAATCCGTAGCCCCTTGCAGGGAAGCCGCAGAGGGAGCAATCCCCTCGCCGACCTTACTTTTCTCTTTAAACGGCTCTCTTTCCGGAAAAAGCGTTTTGGTCAGCATAGACAAGGCAAGACTTCCATTCCCCAAGGATTCCAATAAATTTTCCCGATCCGTCAAAGACAAACGGTTTCCCCCATAATCAGCCAAAAGCCGATAATCCGGAGTCAAACCGGCCTTACCCATTCGACGCAACTCCTTATTCAAAAGTTCTCGTCCGGTGCGAATAAAATGATCCCGATCATTTCGCTTAAACCAATTTTTAATATGATCTTTTGCCGAATTAAGTTTTAGAAAATAAAGCCAGTAACGGCTGGGCTGTCGCTCCGCACGCGTGATGATTTCCACCACGTCTCCACTTTGGAGCGTATGATCCAAACTCACAATACGGCCATTGACCTTGGCCTGTGCACACCGATGACCCACATCGCTATGCACCGAGTACGCAAAATCAACGGGAGTAGAGCCCAAAGGAAGATCCTTCACATCTCCTTTGGGAGTCAGCACAAAAATACGATCTTTGAATAAATTCAATTCCAAATCTTTATCCTTTCCGGCTACCCCATGCTCATCGAGCTTTAGGTCCTCATAAAGCCTTTCCAGTGCATAGACCCAATCGATTTGATGCTGAAAAAAGCGGGTTTGAGGAGAAACGGAAGAAACGGAAAGGCCTTCTTTGATGGCATTGGCCTCTTCAAGAGAAAATCCGTGAGAAATCAAAAAAGGCTCCAGATTAATGGCAGCTTGTTCCCGTTGCTCGGGAAATCGATTCAAAACATCGTGAAAATTAGACAACAGACGACGTTGATGAAGCAAAGCATGCAACTCTTCCCGCGGCAATTGAGTCGAACCCTTGGAAGAATCCTTATAAAACCAGTGTGCCGCCAAACCATACTCCGACTCTTGATGCATCGAAGCGGTACGCACCTGAATTTCAAGAGGATACTGCTCAAACCCCTTCACCAAACCCTGAACGGTGGTATGGATGCTGCGATAACCATTCAGCTTGGGAACCGCAATATAATCCTTAAAACGCCCGGGCAAAGGCATACATTTCTGATGGAGCTCGCCGATAAAACTATAACAGTGCGCAAAAAATTCACGATCCTGTTTGAATTGATCCGGAAGAATGATGCGGACGGCAAAAAAATCCAAAATATCATCCACAGATTGGGCATTTTTAACCTGCATTTTACGATAAATGCTATACAAATGCTTGAGACGACCATGCACTTCGCCGGTAAGCCCTTCTTGCTTCAAAAGTGCTTTTAAAATGGTTTCGGCTTCTTCCATAAAGCGTTCATGAATCCTGATTTTCCCGCGAACCTGTTCGGACAAGTATTCAAAAATATCGGGCTCAAGCACCTGCAAACACAAATCCTCCAGTTCCGTTTTAAAAGAATAAAGCCCCAATCGCGACGCAATGGGCGCATAAACATAGAGGGTTTCTTGTGCAATTCTAACCTGCTTCACATGGGGAAGAGCCCACAAAGTTCTCATGTTATGAAGCCTTTCCGAAAGTCGAATAAAAATAACACGCAAATCTTTCGCCATGGCTAAAAACATTCGTCTCCAAGTCTCCACATCGGCATGTCCGTCCTTAAGTTTAACGAGACTTAATTTTTCATTCGACTGAACCAAGGTGGCAACGGCATGCCCAAATTTCTTCTCAATCGTCTTCAAGGACACCTCTGTATCCGCCGGGACATCGTGCAAAAGCGCCGCCAAAATGGTATCTTCATCGGGTTTTAACGACAGCAAAATATGAGCCGTCTCCAAAGGATGGGATGGACTCAAGGGTTGGAACCACGGGGAAAAAGCCAAAGGAAATTCATGATAACATGAAAAAGAGCAGTTACGCCAATGCGATGGCCTTAATGAGTTTACGTCTTCATGGGTTGCAACTGTTCCTTTTAAAAAATGAATAAAAATAATTTGAACTCACGTAGCAAAATTTTTTATTTAGGTCTCGTGGGGCCCGGGCACCGCACGCCTATGGCGGGTGGTCGCAAAAATTGCGAAGTTATGCGATAATCATTTTTATAAAAACAATGTAGGGGGTTCCCGAAAGGGGGAAAGCCTTCCCCCTTTCGCTTATTCCAAATCCGTTTCCTTCAGGATCAAATCCAAATCGGATCCATACACATCCACGACCTGAACACCGGCCAAAAGCGCCTCACGATTCAATTCCAAATCCTTAAGCCGATGCTGACTACTTTCCAAAACCACCTTGTACATTTGCTCCAAACGTCCAAACGCCAAATACTTGGCACGTAGCTCGGCCTGCTTTTGATTCAACGCGATGAACTGAACCAATTGTCGCTCGGCAGAACCGCCTTTAAAGGCTTTAACATCTTCAAAAAATCCGACTTCGGCCGCTTCTTTGGGCGGAACATTTTTTTCAAACTGGGTGGAAAAAGCGGTTCGAATCGCTTGAATCTCACGATAGAAAATCACCCCGTCATTGTAAGCAGCTTTAAAATCACCAATATAATTATCCAATGTTGCCGTTCGGCTTCCGGGAGCCGCGAGTAGCCCCGTAATATCAACATAATACAGGGTATAAATACGATTCAAATCTTTCACATAACCCTGAAACTTCGAAGTGGGATCGGGATTTTGTTCCTGATACCCCATCAATAACGCCACATCCACTCCCGATGAACCCTTGAAAATCAGTTCCGCCGCAGGCTCCGATTCAGGCTCGGGAGTTTCCGTTTCCGTGGATTGCGTATCCGATCCAAAAGGCAATCCTTTCTCCAATAAAGAAGGGACTATAAAAAATCCGATTCCAATAATAATAAAAAAAACGAGCAGTCCCGCGCAACAAAACTGGAGATGGCGCGGAGTCAAATTAGCCTCATGCAAGAGATCAATTAAACGATCATAAAATCCAACCTTAACGCCCCCCAATGCATCCAACGAAGGGCGTGCGTGGCGGGGAGAACTCTCCGCGGAGTCCGCTAAAGGAGGTGGAGAAGTTTCCACCACCTCCGCTTCAATGGGCTCTTCAACGTAAGACGAAGGTGGAGCCTCAAACGTATCGGATTGATTTTCATTCGAGGGTAAAATCTGTTCCTCGAACCTTTCCGGTTCCGGTTCGGGCTCGGGCTCGGACCAACCGGGAGGAGAAACGTCCTCCTCGGGCACCGAAGAAATTTCTTCATGATCGGACACATCGGAAGGAGGCTGAAAGGGCGACGAAGGATCAAAAGACGAAGGGCTGAAAGAATCCGACTCTGGAGAAAAATCCGCACCTTCGGGCTCTGAAGATGCGATGGGACTGGAATAGTCCGCAACAGAAGAGTCCTCATCGGATTTATCATCCAAAGAATAGGAAAGATCATAAGCAGGAGGGGGGCTGGACCCTGGAGAAAAAGGGTCGGTGTCATCCGAAAAATCATGAGGTACGGAATCTGATCCAGTAGACGATGGTTCCTGAGCAGAGCTTTCCATTAGAGCCGTAACCGGGACCTCCTCAGACGGTGCAGGAGATTGAAAAACAGGAGCCTCGGAGGGGGACTGAAATTCCGGGGTATAACCCGCGGCAGAACTGTCTTGACCAGACGCAACGGCGGGAACGGATTCCACGGGAGGCTGAAACTCGGGAACATAAGGAGCAACCGGAGGAGAAGGATCTTCAAAAGCATCCGAGACAGACGGCGTAGGATAAACTTTCGGGGTGGACGGCGGCGACGCAGGCTGAAATTCCGGTGTATAAGGAATATCGGCCGGAGTCTGCACCGGCGGATCCACTTGCGATGACAGCGCATCCGCCTCACGTTCCACCACCGACGCAGAAGGTTGTTGCAATTGATCGACAACATCGCTCTCCACCACCGAAAGATCGGCAATGGCCGGAGAAACACTTTTTGGATTCGTTGGTTTGCGAGGTCGTCGTCGACGACGCTTGCGGGGTTTTTGATCTGAAGCGACAGCCCCCTGAGAACCGGAAGTCGAACCGCTCATGGCATTGGAATCCGCCGCTTGAGAAGAACGATTTCTTTTTTTAGGAGCAGCAGCGTCGCCCGTCGACGAATTCACTGGAGGAGCGGAAGAATCGTCTGCCATAATAAAAAATAAAAACTCAAAATCTGTTAATTATAGCAAAAAACTAAACTTTAAGCAACTGCACCAGCTTATCCCCTATCTGTTGGCTCAACTGAGACTTGGAACCAACAAAGGGATGCCGTCCCTCTCGATCCATCAGCATGAACGTTCCTTCATCTCCTCCCAAAACCCCAGCGCCATTCGCCACCAAAAGATCACAGCCCATAGGCTCCCATCGCTGCCACTTCTCCAAGGCATTTTCTTGTAAATTCTCCGTTTCCAGAGCAAACCCCACCACCACTTGTCCCTGTTTTTTCTGAGCAAGCGCCGCTTGCAAAATATGAGGATTTGTTTGCCATTCAACAGAAAACGAGGATTGGGATTTTTTCAACTTGGAAGGCGAATAGGAAATGGGTCGGTAGTCGCAAACCGCTGCGGCTGAGATGAAAACATCTGCGTCCGGTAAAAAGCGCAATACGGCCTCTTTCATGGCTTCGGCCGAATCCACTGAAATGAACTTCAAATGGGGATCTGCAAAAGTAGATTGATCGAAAAGGGAAGAAACAAAAAACACTTCCGCTCCCCGAACAAGGGAGTGGTGTGCCAATGCAAAACCCATTTTACCACTGGAACGGTTGGTCAATCCCCTCACCGGATCAAGTGCCTCAAAAGTCGGCCCACAGGTGATTAAAACTTTTTTCCCTTTCAGATCCTGAACGGTCACTGCACGTTCCAAGGCTCGCTCAATCGTCGCAAACTCCGCTAAATGCCCCTCTCCGGAAACCCCACAGGCCAACTCGCCTTCTATCGGCCTCACCACAACGACCCCTCTCGACTGCAACACTTCGACATTGGACTGAACCGCGGGATGCCCCCACATCTGAGTGTTCATGGCCGGAACCACCACCACGGGAGCCGCTGTGGCTAAAATACTGGTGGAAATCAAATCATCCGCGAGTCCATGGGACATTTTGGCCAACATATTGGCGGTGGCGGGCAATATCAAAACCAGGTCCGCAGACTGAATCGGATTCAAATGTGGCATGGACTCAAGCCCATCAGAGTCAAACAATTGAGTCAAAACCGGATGGCCTGAAACCGCATGAAAAAGCTGGGGACTGATGAGTTCCGCCGCATGAGCCGTCATCATGACATGAACCTCTGCGCCCCGTCGTTTCAAGCGACGAATAAAATCCAGCGCCTTATAGAGAGCGACGCTGCTGCACACTCCAACTAAAATCTTTTTATTTGAAAGCATTTTTTTAAGTTACCTATTTTAATAAATCATCCAAATCACAAGAACGCAACGCTGACGGATCAAGTACGATTTGTTCTTTATAATTAAAATTGTCTGCGGTCATTCGAATGAGTTTAGTGATGATACGATCACCCAGAATGATACGGTTCGTTTTTTGAAGATATTTCTCTGTTTTCTTATAAAATAAAGACGCATATTGCTTTTGCTTCATTACAGCCTTACCAGTTAGAGGTCTTGCTTCATCGCTCATATGCCGAACAACATTTTCGTCAATCGGCATTGTTAATTGACCATTTTTTAAATTTATCCAAGAATCATCCAATCTGTATTTTATTAAAATTAAATTTTTTTCTTCTGTTGAGTAATAATACTCAAATCCCAATATCTCACTATTAGAATCCCATGTAAGACCTACACTGTTCAATTCAGTTACCGTATTAATTTTATATCCGCCAAGAAGGCTCAAATAACTTTCTCGCCAATTCTTAAGCCAATTTTCAATAAAGTTTTGATTCACAAAAAGAGGCGTAAGATCGTGCTTAAGATTCGCATCTGCTACGTTATTCATTTTTAAGGTGAGTTTATCAAAAAGTACGCGGGGATCTTTGACATCAACTCCTTTTGCAATCAAATAATCCAAATTGGGCATGACTTCCTTGGTCATGTACCAAAGAAGATCATAGATATCACGGCCTTTTTCTTCATACACCGCCTGACCCACCCCACGCCGTCCACGCAAAAAAATCGCGGCAAGCTTACTGGCCATGAGGGTTGGCATATTGTAGGTCTTGATCACAAATGAAAGCTGATCGTGATTGATAGGTCGGCGCTCAATCACTGTTTTTGAGGAAATAAAATGATTGAGATCAATTTTAACATGCACCTGCTTTGAGGGATGATTGACTCCCAATTGATCACCAATATTAAAATTAAGACGCAACCCACGGGTCCCTGATTTTTTTATGAAAAGCAATGTTGAATCGGCATTATAAGTACTCAAAAAATAAGCTTCTATCTCTTGTTTCAACTCATTCAAAAATGTCTCAGATACCGGGTGATCCACTTCAAAATCCAAATCCACGGACATACGATCTAACCGATGACATATACGCAATGCAGAGCCTCCGTACATCGTCCAATTGCTATAATCTGGATGGTGGTAAATAAAGTTAAGAACATAAAATTGTAGCTCTTCCTTGAGAGCATTGCGTTGTACCTCAACATCAACAGCTCCATAGGCGAAGAGTTCATCAAGTTTTTTCTTTAACATCATAAGCATCTGATCATTCATGGTGAATGTAGTTTTTTATGATAGTATAAAACTTTTCTCGCTCTTCCTCACTCATCTCATCCATATCAATACGCAAATCTTCAACAAGCGAATCAATCGTTTCAAATCTTACTCCGCGAAACTGTCGTGTCTTGAAATAAAGCAGATCAAAAAGTGCCTTAGCCGGAGAGGCGATAAAAAAATCGAATCGACCTGCAGGCGATTCCGGATGGCCAGCGACTAAAGAAAATCCCGAGAATAACTCTTCATTTATAGAATGATAAGAAAAATGACCTATTCTAGTCTTATACGCCCGGGTTACCTTTAGCGTAATTGAGGTTATCGTATGGATGATTTCAGTGGTCAAATTATAATATTGAAGGGCGGTCCAAGAACTCAAATAAGAGGGCCCGCGAAGAATGTTGGCAAGATAGAATAAATAGGAAATATCCCCTTTATTTTTAGTATAAAAATCAGAAGATACATACAGCCCATTTTTAAGGGAAATGATTTCTTTAGACTTTAAAGACCGACTGACATAAGAGTCAACCGTAGCAGTTTTAAGCCCGTACTGCTCACTCAGTTGATATAAGGCTTTTTTATCAAAATACGGCTGAGCCTTAAAGTGTTCCAGTAATATTTCTTTATATTTCATAATTATGATGATATCATATCAAATCTGAAACATGAAATCAAGGATAAAACCATTTTTACTCCAAAAACACATTATCAATGAGCCTCGTTTTGCCTAAGTGAACCGCAACAGCCAGCACAGCAGGTCGATTAACAGATTCAAGAGAAGTCAAATCCTCACAATCCCTTATTTCAGCGTAAATCGAAGAAAATAAAGGAGAGGAAAGCGAGGCCCGAAAAAGATCCAAAAGAACGGCGGATCGACGCACACCTTCTCCAAAATAGGATCGAACCTTTTGAAGTGAGTCATGCAATTGAGGCGCCACATGACGTTCCTCAGAGGAAAGATAGGAATTCCGAGAACTCAACGCCAAGCCATTCTGTTCTCGAACGGTAGGCTCGACATGCAAACGAATCGACGGAAAATACGCTTGAATCAACCAATCGATCACACGCGTCTGTTGATAATCTTTTTGGCCAAAATACACATCAGTGGGTTGAACGTGCTCAAAAAGG
>Ga0076332_1015_pt1 | contig 11810 bp, 7 predicted proteins | sample RifGroA2_FD_67839 | JGI IMG/M metagenome (GOLD analysis project Ga0076332, IMG submission 67839) | Peregrinibacteria bacterium GW2011_GWA2_44_7 | reverse complement strand
AATAAGGGTCATAGTGGTTTGGGAGTGATGATTTTTACAGATGGAGAGTTGAAAACTGATTTTGATGAATGTGTGGAAACCTTGGAACAGTATATGAGCGCTCCTTATTGGCAATCATTTCCGATTGTGGTTGAGCAATATATTGAAGCTGATACCAATCTTGCGGGTGGCAATCCTAGCATTGAGTTTTATATTGACGATGAGGGTCCACATCTTCTCTATACCTGTGGGATGAAAGTTAGCCCAGAAGGGGTGTTTCAGGGGGTGGAGGTTCTTCGGGATTTGTTACCCACTCGTGTTCAAAAATCCTTGGAGCGAACCGGTTTATCTGTGGCTACAGCCTTGTACGAGAGTGGCTATCGAGGACACCATGATGTGGATTGCATGATTGATACTCAAGATAACGTTTTGGTCAGTGAGGTTAATACCCGCATCACCGGTGGTAGCCATGTGCATTATTTAGCCAAGTATCTGTTTGGTGATGACTATTTGGATAAAACTGTGATAATGGCAGAGAGCATGCATCGTTTTTCTGGAGTTCCAATAACCTTTTCTCAGATGCGAGATCGTTTGCACGGTTTACTGTTTGATTCTGCCACTAATGCTGGAGTGATTCTCACTGGTGATAGTGAATTGTTGGCTCAAAATAATTACCCTTTATAAGTTTGCTTGTTTTAACTCGTTTACCCCCCATCTCTATTTTTGCTCCTTTTGTAAAAGAGCTTCAGTTGGGGGAAAGTGTTGCGGTGCAGGGCGTGTGTCTCACCGTGGTGGAGATTTTAGAAAGTACTTTTGTGCTGGATGTGATTTCCGAAACCTTACGCTGTACGAATTTTGGTGCGTTCAAAGTAGGGCAACGGGTCAATTTGGAACGAGCGCTCAGAGCGAGTGATCGTTTTGGGGGACACATTGTCCAGGGACATGTGGATGGCGTCGGCCAGGTGGAGCGAATTGAAGCCGGAAAAAAGGATTATCAAATTTGGATTCAACCCCATCAGGCATTATTGAAATATATCCCCACTAAAGGTTCGATCACGATAGATGGGGTTAGCTTGACTGTAAGTGCGGTTCAGGATTCAATGTTTGCGGGTTCCCTGATTCCTCATACCCTCACGCATACGACCATCGGAGACCTTCGTTTGGGTCATTCCGTTCATCTTGAAGTCGATCTCATTGCTCGTTATTTAGAAAAACTGCTTCCATGAAAATTGGCATCATTGTTTCCCAATTCAATCTTTTCATCACGGATAAGCTCTTGGCCGGGGCCGAACGGGGCTTGAAAGAGCAAGGAGTCGAGTACGAGGTGGTGAAGGTGCCAGGTGCTTTTGAGATTCCGCTCATAGCTGCCAAAATGGCACGCTCGAAACAGTACGATGCCTTGATTACGCTTGGGGTTATTATTGAAGGAAAAACCGAGCACTATATGATGGTTTGCCGTGCCTGTACGGATGGCATCAAGGAAGTTATGTTGAAGTACGAAATCCCGATTGCATTTGAGGTTTTGATGGTGCGAAAAACGGAACATGCCTTGACACGGGCCGGAGATCGAGAGGACAACAATAAAGGCTATACCGCGGCCATGGTGGCGGTGGAAATGGCGGGGTTGATGAAGAGTTGACTAAAGATGCGCGCATTGCTGTGTTAGCTGCACCATTTCTCGCCTCATCGTACCGTTTTTGTGCGTTTCGTTGCGAAATGGTTTGCCTCCTTGCACCGCATCAATTTTTAGCCAACTCTAGGCTTAAAGTTAGTTACTTCTTCTCAATAACCACCTCATCCCCCTTGAAGTCCACTTTCACCGTATCCCCTTCCTTGATTTTACCTTCCACAATCTGAAGGGCGAGCTCGTCGAGAATTTTATTTTGAATCAACCGTTTGAGCGGGCGAGCGCCAAAGGCTTTGTCGAAACCGGCGGAAGCGAGCCATAGTCGCGCCATCTTGCTGATTTCGAGATGAATATTTTTCTTGGCCAGTCGTTCCGCCACTTTTTCAATTTGAAGCCTCACAATTTCCGCGACCTCCTCTTCGGTCAAATGCTGAAAGATGATGATGTCATCCACGCGGTTCAAAAATTCGGGACGGAAATACTTTTGAAGCACTTTGAACAGTTCTTCGCGTTGTTTTTCTCTTTCATCCGAATGTTTTGCAATGACTTCACTGCCCAAGTTGCTCGTCATGATGATGACGGTGTTGCGGAAGTCCACAGTACGCCCTTTGCTGTCCGTCAGTCGGCCATCGTCCAACACTTGGAGTAAAATATTGAAAATGTCAGGATGAGCCTTTTCGATCTCATCAAATAAAATCACATTGTAGGGATGCCGTCGCACCGCTTCGGTCAACTGTCCCCCTTCTTCATACCCAACATACCCCGGTGGCGATCCAACCAAACGCGCCACCGAATGTTTTTCCATGTATTCGCTCATATCGATGCGAGTCATGGCTTTTTCGCTGTTGAAGAGAAACCGCGCCAAGGCTTTGATGAGCTCAGTTTTCCCCACGCCGGTCGGCCCCATGAACATAAAAGAACCAATAGGTTTTCCTTCCTCTTGAATTCCGGCACGGCTGCGACGGATGGCGTTGGAAACCGCTTTAATCGCTTCTTTTTGCCCGATCACTTGTTTTCCCAACTCTTCTTCCATTTTTCCCAGCTTTTCCGTTTCCTCGGTCAACATTTTGGAAACCGGAATACCCGTCCACCTTGCAACCACCGCCGCAATATCTTCCTCAGTGATTTCGTCTTTGATCAGGGAGTGCGCTTTAGTTTGGCTTTCCGCTAATTTATTTCGCGCCTCCTCTCGTTTTTTTTCCAGTGCGGGAATTTCGCCATAATTGATTTCGGCCACACGCTGAAGATTGCCGGTGCGCTCCGCTTGTTTGGCCTCTTCTTTCAATACGTCAATTTGCTTATCCGCGGCCTTAATCTCATCCATATACGATTTTTCTTTTTGCCACTGCAGCTCGAGACCCTGATTTTGCTCTTTGAATTCGGCCAACTCTTTTTCCAACTCGCTCAATCGCTTTTTAGACACCTCATCTTTTTCTTTTTTGAGCGCCTCGCGTTCAATTTCGAGCTGTCGGATCTGACGATGCAGACGATCAATCTCGGTGGGCATGCTGTCGTTTTCAATGCGTAAAACCGAACACGCTTCGTCCATCAAATCAATGGCTTTGTCCGGTAAAAACCGGTCCGTGATGTAGCGAGCGGACAAATTAACCGCGGCCACGAGTGCGTTATCTCGAATTTTAACCCCATGATGCACTTCGTATTTTTCTTTGATTCCCCGCAAAATTGAAATCGCATCTTTCACCGAAGGCTCTTCGACCATCACGGGTTGAAACCGTCGCTCCAGTGCCGCATCTTTTTCCACATATTTTCGATACTCTTTGATAGTCGTTGCTCCAATGGTGCGGAGCTTCCCCCGCGCCAAGGCGGGTTTGAGCAAATTTCCGGCATCCATAGACCCTTCCGTTGCCCCGGCCCCCACAATGGTATGCAGCTCATCAATGAAAAGGATGATTTCCCCGTCCGACCCTTCAATTTCTTTGATCAACGCCTTAAGCCGATCTTCAAACTCTCCCCGATATTTGGTGCCGGCGATCAATGCCCCCAGGTCTAAAGCCAACAATTTTTTATGTTTCAAACTTTCGGGCACATCCCCCTCAATAATTTTTCGCGCTAGTCCTTCAGCAATAGCCGTTTTACCCGTACCGGGCTCTCCCACTAAAACCGGATTGTTCTTGCTTCGTCTGGATAAAATCTGCATCACACGTCGAATCTCTTCATCTCGTCCCACGACCGGATCAATTTTTCCGGATTTAGCCAGCTCCGTAAAATCCTGAGTGTATTTTTCCAAAACTTGGTATTTGCTTTCCGGATCTTGATCGGTCACTCGTTGTTTGCCTCGCAATTGGGCCAACTCTTTTAAAACGTCGTCTTTGGAAAGGGGAAGTAACTTTTGCACAGAGGATTGATTGAGTAAGGCCAAAAAAAGATGTTCCGTACTGATGTATTCATCTTTCAACTTTGCAGCCTCGGTTTCCGCTTGGTCAAATACTTTTTTAAATTCCGGCGTGATGTAGGCCTGGGTATCCCCTTCCACTTGCGAACGCTTTTGAAGTTCGGATTTGATACTTTCTTTAAGTCCACCGGGATCTTTCTCCAACTTACTAAGCAAATTAACCACTAACCCCCCTTCCTGCTGAATCAAGGAAAAAAGCAAATGGAGCGGCTCCATAGCCTGATGTTTCAATTTTCCAGAGAGCTGCATGGTGGCTTGAATGGCTTCGGCCGCCTTGGTGGTGTAGCGATTAAAATCCATGGAGAGGAAGATTAAATATTTAGCACTTAATATTTTAGAGTGCTAAACTGGAAAAATCAACCTTATTTTATAAAAGGGCCCTCAATGGACTTAAGGGCCCCTAACTTCTGTTATTTTATATTTTTCTTTTATTTACACTCACCACTCTGATCACTCAGACAAGCCCATCCGGTTTCACTGCCGTTCCAGATTATTTTGTAATTGTCTTCATATAATTCAATTGTTTTTTCCACTTGATCCATCACTCGAGGCACATCGCACGTTCCTCCAAATTGAACCGCACCCACCAATCCGATAACGGTGGTATCTCCTTCATTTTCAATATAATCGAATTCCATATCAGATTGATAAAGCGCATTAATGAGGCCCGATTGCCCAATTTCTCTATCTTCTAGAACAAATAATCCTTTCAACGCTCCTTCGAGAGGGATTAAGGTTGAATCCACTTGAACCGGTATTTTGACCAGATAACTGTCTTCGCAACCTGTTAAAATGACGCCTTCCGGTATCTGTTCATTAGTGTCGTCATCCATGATTTTAACCGCATAAACGTCTTGAGTGGTTGGATTCACCTCTTCGGTTGTCTCAATTTCGTTGGTATTATTTACTTCTTCAGGTTCCGTAGTTGATTTATTGGAGCAACCCGTCATTGCAAATAACATTAATGCAATGAATAAAAATGGGGAAAGGCGAGAGATTTTTTTCATAATGTAAAGATTAATGGTTTCTTATTATTTATAATACGCTGAGGTGAGTTTTATTTCCATTTAACCCTTACTATTTCACCTGATAAATGGTATAATATACTGAATTTTGGTTGATTTTTTCCATCCCTTATCCCCCCCCTTATGTTTTATCAGGATTTGAAGGCGCTACGATCGATGTCCAAATACCTTCGTTATGTGGATTATATTGGTGCGGCGCAACTTTATTTGAAAGAAAATTTTTTATTGCGCGATCCTTTGAAACAGGACCACTTTAAACCCCGTATTTTGGGACATTGGGGCACGGTTCCGGGCTTAAATTTCATCTATGCGAATTTGAACTATTTGGCCTACAAGCATGAATGCGAAATGATGTTGGTCACCGGCCCGGGGCATGGAGCCCCTGCCATTTTGGCCAATTTATTTGCAGAGGGAACGCTAGAAAAATTTTATCCGGATTTCACGGTGGACGGTAAAGGAATGGGACGCTTGATCCATGACTTCAGCTGGCCCCATACCAAATTTCCCAGTCACGTTACTCCTACCGTACCGGGCTCGATTTTAGAAGGGGGTGAACTGGGCTATAGCTTATCCACGGCTTATGGAGCGGTGATGGACAATCCGAATTTAATCGTGGCCGCGGTGATAGGAGACGGAGAAGCGGAAACCGGTCCCATTGCAACCGCTTGGCACAGTAATAAATTTTTAAATCCCGCAACCTCCGGTGCCGTATTGCCAATTGTGCATGTGAATGGATACAAAATCTCCAATCCGACACTATTTGGAACCATGTCCAATGATGAATTGAATCACTTATTTAAAGGCTACGGGTATATCCCCTTTATTGTGGAAGGCCCCAAGCTTGAACGAAAAATGCTCAAAACCATGGAAAAAGCCTACCAGCTGATTCGAGCGATACAAAAAAAGGCCCGAACCGGGTCTAAAGAGGTGTTAAAACCTCAATGGCCCATCATCATTTTACGCTCGACTAAAGGCTGGACGGGTGTGAAAACATTTCACGGGCATGCCGTGGAAGGTTCTTTCCGGTCGCATGGGATTCCGCTTGAAAACCCACAATCCGACTTTGATCAATTCAAAGCGGTGGAAGCATGGCTTCAAAGTTATCGTGTGAATGAGCTTTTGGATGAAAAAGGAAAACCCCTTTCGGAAGTGACTCGATTTTTACCCTCACCCCTTCACCATTTGGGACGCAGCAAACACGCGATTGGCGGAAATGTGCGCAAACCGTTGAAATTCCCAAAAACCTCCGCGCACTCCGTTTCATTAAAAGAACGCGGAAAAATGAATGCCAGCAGCATGGGACAAGGTGCCAAGTGGCTCCGTGATCTTTTTAAACTCAATCCTACAAATTTTCGAATATTTTGTCCGGATGAAATGGAATCCAATAAGTTGGGTGGCGTTTTTGAACAGACCAAACGCGCTTATGTATGGCCTATTCCCCAAAATGCGGAACATCTCGCACCGGAAGGCCGGGTGATGGAAATGCTCAGCGAGCACACACTCCAAGGGTGGCTCCAGGGCTATCTATTGACGGGAAGACACGGATTGTTTGTCACGTATGAAGCCTTTGCCACCATCATCACCAGCATGGTGGATCAGTATGCCAAATTTTTAAAACAAAGTTTCCGAGTGGAATGGAGGAAGCCGGTAGCAGCCGCCAACTACCTATTGACCAGCGTAGGATGGAGACAGGACCACAATGGCTATTCTCATCAAAATCCTTCATTCGTGAGCAACGTGCTCCAAAAACATGGTGAATTTTGTCAGATCTATTATCCGGCCGATGCCAACAGCTTGTTGGTAACCTTGGAGGAAGTCTTTAAAAAAACCAATGCCATCAATGTGATTGTTTCGGGAAAAAGGGATCTTCCCCAATGGCTGACCTTGGAGGAAGCGCGAAAACAAGCCAAGGAAGGAATGGGCATTTGGGAATGGGTGGGTGGAGCGGCCGCGAGCAAAAATCCGGATGTGGTGTTGGCGTCGGCGGGTGACTACATCACCGAAGAAGCGATTTTTGCCGTCAAACTGTGTAAGGAGTTGGTTCCGGAATTAAAAATCCGTTATGTGAATGTATCGGAGCTCACCTCTCTCTGTTTAGGAGATTACCATCCCCATCGAGAATTTGACCGGTACACGGAAGATCAGGTTCATCGTTTTTTCACCAAAGACAAACCGGTCGTCTTCAACTATCACGGCTATGTCACCGATGTGGAGCATGTGCTGTGGCCATATGCCACCTCCAATCGATTCAGTATTCACGGGTATCGGGAAAAGGGATCCACCACCACTCCTTTTGACTTGAAGGTGGCCAATGGCGTGAGTTGTTACCAAATTGCAATGGACCTGATTGAACAAGCCGCTCGTCACGATAAAGCCCTGTCTCGAAAGAAATCCAAACTGCTCAGCACCTTACAAAAACGCATTGATGAGCATCAAGCTTATATTACCCTTCACGGGGATGATCCCGACTACGTAAAACAATTGAAATGGTAAGAAAGAAGAGAATTGTGGTTTTAGGAGCCGGATTTGCCGGAATGCACGTGATTCAAGGCTTGATGAAAGAGCCTGAACTCAAAACACATGAGCTGGTTCTGGTGGATCGGAATGCGTTTCATTTGTACACCCCTGATTTGTACGAAGTGGCCACCGCTTTTAATTTATCGCAGGATCAGTGCCCCAGAGACGAAGTACAGCTTCGCGAGACCATTGCCACCCCCCTTTCTTCATTGATCGACTTGAAACGAGTCCGATTTATTCAGGATGAAGTGATCGGTGTTTCCGCTTCCAGTCGTAAAATTAAACTTAAAACGCAGGGTGATCTCGACTATACGGTTTTGGTCGTCGCCCTGGGAAGCGTGCCGCATTTTTTCAATATTCCCGGCTTAGAACAATATGCGCTACCGCTAAAAACGCTTCGCGACGGGCTTAGTATTCATTCCACTTTAAAAAAACTATTTTGCAGCGGGGAAATGAAATCACGAAAAAATTTAACCTTCGCCATTGGAGGGGGCGGGCCGACCGGCATTGAAATGGCCGCGGAACTGGCGGGAGCACTCGATCATTTTAGTGCCGTGTATGGGGTGCCACGCAAAAAGTTAAAAACCTATCTCATTGAAGCGAGCGATCAACTGGCGTCCCTGGGAAAAAAAGGAACCACGAGGATTAAGAATCATTTTGATGTTTTGGGGGTAGGACTTTATTTGAATCATCGTATCCTCAAGCTCAAAAAAAAATCGGTCATGGTGCAACCGGAGAAGGGAAAATCGAAAGAACTCCCTTTTGATTTTTTTGTATGGACCGGTGGGGTTCAGGTGAATCCCATGGTCACCCAAAGCTTGGGATCTCCTACTCTAAGGGGTGCCATTGAAGTGAATCCGTTCCTTCAAATGAAGACAAATGAATCCATTTTTGCCGCAGGTGATAATGCATTCATACTAGATCCAAGTTCAAACAAGCCGCTGCCCATGCTCGCGCAACTGGCCTATACGCAAGGAGATCTGGTGGCCAAAAACATCATCCGTTTCATCCGCAAACAGCCCTTGAAGCCGTATCGTCCTTCCTCTCCGGTATGGGTGATCCCCATTGGAGGTCGAGTGGCGCTGTTGAAAGTGGGGTCGCTCGTGATCTCCGGTTTTTTCTGTTGGATGTTGCGACGCTTCATCTCCTTTCGCTATTTATCCACGGTGCTTCCCTTTTTTAGGGCGGTTTCCATGTGGTGGAAAGGCAATCGAATTTTCATGAAGAATGATTGAAAAAGCCCAAGAGGGAATGACCACGCTTTGCGCGGTGCCCTCCCTCTTGGGAAATCTCCCTACATTGTTTTCGTAAAAATTACTATCGCTCAACTTCGTAAAATTTGATTCGGGACCCTCGAGACCCCTATCAAATTTTTTACTACGTGAGCTCCAATAATTTTTACTCAGAGTCTATATTTGAAAATCGCACCTTTTTTAAATTTTTCAACTTGCTATAATGAGCGTATGTCGTTTCAACTCAAAAGCATCCGCGGCATCGACGTGAAAGGCAAGCGCGTTTTGGTTCGAGTCGATTTCAATGTCCCCCTGGACGATGAGGGAAAAGTGACCGACACCACTCGCCTCGAAGAATCTTTACCCACGCTTCGCTACTTGGCCGAGCAGGGAGCCAAAATCATTTTAGCCTCCCATTTGGGTCGTCCTAATCCGGCCGCGCTAAATCCCCTTTTAAAAATGGACGAGGTCGCCCGTGCTTTTTCTAAATTATGGGGAAGTCCCATTCGTAAGCTGGATGATTGTATCGGACAAAAAGCGACCGACGCTATTTCCGTTCTACAGGAAAGAGAAATCGTGCTTTTGGAAAACACCCGTTTTCATCCGGAAGAAGAACAAAATGATTCCGAATTTTCTAAAAAATTGGCGACATTGGCCGATCTTTATGTGAATGATGCTTTTGGAACGGCTCACCGAGCTCACGCTTCTACAGTGGGGGTGACGCAACACCTTCCAGCCTATGCCGGATTTTTGCTCGAAAAAGAGATGGAGGCCCTTGCTCCCCTACTCGAAAATCCTCAACGTCCCATGGTTTTGATTGTAGGAGGGGCCAAGATTGATACGAAGATTGGGGTTTTGAAGCAGTTCATGGACCAAACCGACACATTCATTGTGGGAGGAGGACTGGCCAACACTTTTTTGGCGGCCAAGGGATACGATGTAGGCGCGTCGCTTTGCCAAAAGGATAAAATGAGTTTAGCTCAAGAAATCATGTTGGAGTGTGAAAGCCATAAAGAGAAATTTTTGGTTCCTCTAGATGTCATTGTGGCGGATGAAATTTCAGAAACGGCTGCAACGTTGGATATTCCCATTGAAGATGTGGAAGGCGGAATGCGTATTTTGGATATAGGATCTCGAACCGTAGAGCGGTATGTGAAGGCCCTAAAAGGAGCCAAGACCATTGTATGGAACGGCCCTCTGGGACTTTGTGAAATGAAGCCTTTTTCCAAGGGAACACAAAAAATTGCGGAAGCCGTAGCGTCCATGACGGGCGAAGCCACCACTATTTTAGGAGGGGGAGATACATTGGATGCCATCAAGCGTTGCGGTATTTCAGGGGATCGTTTCACACATGTTTCGACAGGTGGAGGCGCGATGTTGGAGTTTTTGGAGGGGGAAATTTTGCCAGGGATTGAAGTGCTTAAAATTTAGAAGAGGTAGATGAGATAGCCCAGGGATAGCTGAGGTAGCAAGACGGGGATCTTTTAGTTTGAAGTAGATAGTTTTTAGGTAAGAGCGCACGAAGAAGAGTTGGGCCCCTGATATTGTGGGATAGTTAGAATCTAGGAGTCGCTTTATTTCCCCCTTACCGCCTAGGTCCGCCTCGGGGTGGCCCATACGAAGGAGGCGCGATTTTTTTAATCTCCATGCTTTGACTCCAACGTTTGATTTTATCTTCCACCAATTCTCGCGGTTGGCTGTACCTTTCTCTCGATACTTTAATGATTTTTTCACGTCGCCCTTCTTCGACCACGAGGGATCCTTCAGGAGGAGGCAAGGTGTCGGCTGAAAAGGGACGACTGGGCATCCCATCAATGAGCAGTTTGGTGTAGATGGTGTATTTATTTAAGCTCACCAAGTCGTTTGGCATCACGATTTCTTCAAACTGTTGGGAAAGGTATTCCGCGTCGTCATAGCCCACCTGGAAGGCAATGGTGGTTCCCACGTTGCCAAAGACCGCATCTCTCACTTCCTCCGGCATCTGAGCGATGTACTGGTTAGCCATGGTGAGATTTAGGCGATATTTTCGTGCTTCGGAAAGAATGGTGGCAAAAGATTCCGTGGCAAAGTTTTGGAATTCATCAACATACAAAAAGAAATCTTTACGATCCTTCTCCGGAGTATCGGCGCGACTCATGGCATCAAGCTGAAACTTGGTGATCATCATGGCCCCCAAAAGCGACGAGTTGTCCTCCCCAATTTTTCCTTTTGAGAGATTAACGATCACAATTTTGCCTTTATCCATCGCAAACCGAAGGTCAATGGAACTTTTAGGTTGTCCCACAATATTCCGAATGATGGGACTGGACAAAAACTGTCCCACCTTATTTTGAATCGGAGAAATGGCTTCCACCCTCAATTTATCCGTCATTTGATTGAACTCGTTCTCCCAAAAGCCTCGCACCACGGGATCTTCCACTTTTTCGATCACTTGAGCTCTAAATTTTTCATCTTGAAGAATGCGGATGATGCCCAGCATGCTGGCCCCGGGATAGCTCAAGAGTGCCAGAATGGTGTTTCGTAGGATGTGCTCCAAACGAGGTCCCCAGCTTTCGGCATAGATTTTTTTAAAGATGCCCACGAGTCCCGAACAAACCACCGAATTGTAGCTCGGATCTGCGCTTTCCAGCATATTGAAGGCAACGGGATTGTCGACATCCGAGGGGTCAAAAATAATCACATCATTGGTGCGATGAGGCGGCACAAAATCAACCACTCGCTCGGCCAAATCCCCGTGAGGATCAATCACTCCAATGCCTTTTCCGGCTTCAATATCGGAAAAAATCATATTTTCGAGTAGAGTCGTTTTTCCCATACCCGTTTTACCGATGATGTACATGTGTCGCCGACGATCCGAATCCCGTTTGATTCCAAACACTTGGTGCATGCCTCGATAGTTGGTTTTTCCAAGTAGCGTTAAATTGTCGGAGTCAATCGTTTCTTCACTCGGCAAATTGATGGGTGCTTCGAGTTTGCGTGATTTTACCCAATCAATATTGGGAGTTTGAACCACGGAA
>Ga0076332_1024_pt1 | contig 11971 bp, 8 predicted proteins | sample RifGroA2_FD_67839 | JGI IMG/M metagenome (GOLD analysis project Ga0076332, IMG submission 67839) | Peregrinibacteria bacterium GW2011_GWA2_44_7 | reverse complement strand
CGGAAAAATCGCATATTCGCCTCCTTCGCAAAACAAAATGCTTCGTCGGCAAACACACGATTTTTCCGGCGTTTGTCTCTTGAAATTTTTCATTCAGGCACCCCATCCTTTTTTACTTGTGGGAAAGAGAAGCATTGCTATGATCATCTCATGAACTACGCCGCTGCAAATGAAAACTTGAGCCACACTATTTTGAATATTCTGAACAAGAATTATCCTTCCCATTGTTCAAACGCTCAAATCTACTTAAATACTATCGCCAATAATAACAAAGTATTTTTAATCAAAATCAAGAATAAAAAATGCATATTAAGGCAATCAAGCGCATCAAAATCACCTCAAGATCTACAGCTTGAAGTTGAATTTCTTACCTATTTGCATGAAAAAAAATTTCGCCTCACTCCTTACATCATTCCAAACACAAAGGGCAGCTTGGTTACTTTGCACAAAAAGAAATATTATATTCTCGAAAATTTTCTCCCTGGAACCGTAAAAAAGAGTGTTAATAACCTGACAAATTTCAATGAGAAAAAGCTTGTGAGTTTATTCTCCGCCTTAGCGAAATTTTCAATAGCATCACAAGGTTTTATGGCTTCACACCCTAAAGAGAACCGGCCCATATCCTATTATGTAAAAAATGGCAGCAAACTCCTTACAGGAGTGATAAAAAAAATAAGAAATAAAACAATCAAAGATTTATTAGAAGAAAATTTAGTTTTTACAATTGATTTTGTTAAGGAAACGGCAAGCCAGTTGCATGCAATAAACTACGACAAACTCCCCAAACAAATCGTCCATTTCGATCTTCATCCTGGAAATGTAAATTATGTAGAGAATCGATTGTCAGGAATTTTTGATTTTGATTGGGTGAGATTTGACAACCGCTTAGTCGATCTTGCCTGTACACTGGGGCAATCTTGTTACTCTTATCGTGGCAAAAATCGCGCATTGTATGACACAAATAAAATCGCACTTGGGCTTAAGGCCTATCGAATAGCCTATGGAAAAAGTGAATACGGTCTACGGGAAGAAAATGAAATCATTACCGCCGCTTTACGGGGATACATGTTTTTTCAATTATTATGGATTATCGAATGGCATATTAAAAACCCTAAAGACAAAGAGGGCGATCAATACATTCGATTTTCTTTAGACGTCTTAAAAAAGAACAACTTCGAAAGTTTGTTCGATTGAACTAGTTTTAGGCTCATTAACAGGTTGTCCCGGGACAAGATTTTTACTGGGGAGAGAAGCTATCTCCCATTTGATCGGTGTAGCGTTTGGCTTTTTGTTCCAATTTTCGGGCATAATCGCGAATGAAGCTGGCGTGATTTTCATCTTGCCACGATTCGAGCGAACGTCCTTCGCGTGCCGCTGCGGCTTTATTGTCGGCGAAAGCCACTCGACCCTCAAAAAATGGCTCCAATTTGCCATACCCTCCCACCCCTTCCGCATGCGCCAAATAAATTTTGTAGGCATTTTCTTCGGTCACCCCTCCTTCTCTTCTCAAATTCAAGCCTCTCGCACTTTTAGCCGCCAACCACGTGGTGGCCCAAATCCCCAACTCCGGATTGGTGCGCAGCTCCAATTTTCCTCCGCGCGTCCAAGGAACTCGACCACAAATACGACGTACCACCTCTTTATTTTCCTTCACAAATTGCAACCAGGTGCTCGGCATGAATTGCCCCAGACCTACCGCTAATTTATCCGGCGATTTCCCTTTGGCCAAACCTTCTTGATTCACAATCGTGGGGTTGAAGTTGGACTCATTGTCGATGATGGCAAACACCACCGCGGGTTTCACGGACACCCCAAATTCATTCGCGTAATACTGGGCGGCTTCTCCCGCATACCGCTTCCACTCTCGTCGTTCCGGGGTATTGAGTACGGCATTCAAATCTTTTGCGTCCATTTTCTTTTGTTTCAAAAAATCGTAATGCCCTGGCTTTAAATCGCCTTCAACGGCTTCTTTTTTAGACTTTTTCCATAGCTCTTTCAAATAGATCTCGTCGTCTTTGCCGTGCTCCGTTTCGTATTTTTGCATGGCTTCTTCGAGGTTCCACGTCCCATCCGCTTTTCGATATTTTGTGAGGTCCTCGGAACTCATCAAGCCACCCTCGAAATGGGGCGTTTCTTGGGTAGTACCACCCCCCTCTTGAGAAATGGGAGGAGTAGGTTGTGCTTTTTCATCTTGTTTGGGCTCAGCACCGAGTTCCTCCTCTGGCTTACTTTTAGATTTTAGTGCCCCGCTTTTCTCCACCGGATGACCCACAATCACGACATCCCCGCTAAAGATAGGAATGTAACCCTGCTCATCAAAAAACCCGCTCTTTGGATTCTTTACCCCGCCCTTCAACCCCACACGACGCTTGCTGATCCGAGCCTTGGAAGGATCACCCTGCGGCCACACCGTGATTTCTCGCACGTCGGGAGGCAAAATATTGTCCGCGCCCACTTTCCAATAGGCCTCTGCATTTCCCCGAAAATCTATCGTGAATCGATCTCCCGACTTGGGTTTGGCATACGATTCAAAATGGTCGATATCCACCTTCTGATGCTCAATTCCCCATGTGGTAAAGGCAAAAAGAAGAAGCCCTGGACGATCCGCCTCAAGTTTCAACAATGGGGCGAGTTTGAGCACCCGCAAATCATCCACCTTCATCTCTCCTTCAATGATCTCTTCCTGAAGTATCTGAGCCAATGCGTTCGCCAGATTTTCATCGTCGGGGACGGATTTTGATTTCTCTAAGGACGCCCGAATGGCTTGAGCCAGTTCATTTCTCATTTCCCGGGTGTCTTGGAATATCGCCTCCTTTTTTTCCATTTTACCCTCCACTAAAGCCAAAATCGCCTCTCTTTTTTCTGGCGTTAACTTTTGCTTTTCCAACTCGGCTCCCAACACATCCCTGACCTCGCTGCGCTCCGTGATTTTAAGCGCTTTGGGGGGAGATGGCTCACGGGAATCAGGGGCTTTTGAATGTTTTTCAACCATAGCGAGCTTTAATTTTCCATCAATCTGAATATTATAGCAGAAACTGAGGCTCTTTAAAAGAACGGCGATTTATGATAAAATGATAAGATATGAATGATCCGACCACTGCCACTGCCGTGCCCTCTTCCCCTGTTTTGACCGCAAACGCGTCGCTTGCGGGGCTTGCCGGTGGATCGACCCCGCCGGTGGTGTCCTCATCAGCTGCAACTCCCCTCGCATCTGTTCCAGCGACGGATCCCGGGCTCACGCCCCTCACGACCGAACTCGTTGAATCACCCACAGAACAAGCTATCCCTCTCGTTGTTCCAACGCCGCCTCCCCCCACAGTGTCTAATCCTGCAGAGGCACAAGGAACCATTTCTCCTTCCAGCCCCGCAATAACCCTCTCTCCGCTCGCCTCAATTCCCGCTTTACCGGTTGAATCGCCCACTGATCAATTCAAACCTTCTCCCTCCCCGGCAAGTGCCGAACTTACGGCTCCAACGGTCTCTACGAGCTCTGCCCCCTCTCCTTTGGCCGCGTCCGCCATGACCATGGGAATGTCCGAAGGGATCACCAAAATCAACCGCGAGTTGAAGGAAAAAGCGGTCAGTGAACAAGCCAAACGGCTGGGACTGGGCTATTCCAACATCGATAAAGTACCTATCAATCCGGACCTGGCTTCAATTATTCCTCATGAACAGGCTAAAACAGCCATGCTGGTGCCCTTTTTCCGCATTGGGAAAAAGCTGCGTGTAGCGCTTCACGATCCCCAGAAACCGGAAACGGTTGCACTGCTTGCCGCGCTTCAACAACAGGATTATTTGCTCAATCTCAATCTTGCCTCGGACGAGGGGATTTTGAATGCGCTGGATCGGTTGTACGCCTCCGCGGACAAAGCCAAAGTGTCGATACTGGTGACCCAAGTGAATGAATCGGAAATTCAAGCGTATGAGCAAGAAATTCAAACCCTTTCCCAGCTCACGCAAAAACTCAAAACCATTACCGCGGAAGAAGGGCTGAATCTCATCAATGTCGGGGCCATGAAAACCGGCGCGTCGGATATTCACTTTCAACCCGAAGAAACGGGCGTGGTGGTGCGATTTCGTATTGATGGCGTGTTGCAAAAAGTCGTTGAAATGGAGCAAAAAACGTTCGCCAATCTGGTGAATCAGCTTAAATATAAAGCGGGCATGAAGCTAAATATTGCCAATGAGCCGCAAGATGGGCGGTACCATTTTGTGTTGAACAATCGCAAAATCGATGTTCGGGTGTCGGCACTTCCCACCGAATTTGGAGAGACGTTTGTGTGTCGTCTACTGGACAGCGGACGCGGATTTTTAGGATTTGACCAGTCAGGCTTCATCGGACGCAACCTCAAATTGATGAATCGGGCCATCGGGATTGCCCACGGCATGATCCTGGTGACCGGCCCCACCGGTTCCGGAAAAACCAGTACACTGTATTCGATGTTGAGTCAGTTCAATACACCGGAACGGAAAGTGATCACCTTGGAAGATCCGATTGAGTACCATCTGCCCGGAATTTCGCAAAGTCAGATCAATGAGAAGCGAGGTTACAATTTTGCGGACGGGCTGAGGGCTATTTTGCGCCAAGATCCGGATGTGGTGATGGTCGGTGAAATTCGTGATTTGGAAACGGCGGAAACCGCGGTTCAAGCTGCGTTGACCGGACATGTCCTCTTGTCCACCATTCATACCAATAGTGCCATTGAAACGATCCCCCGCCTCATCAACATCGGATTACCTCCTTTTATGGTGGCGCCGTCCTTGCACATGATTGTAGCGCAACGATTGGTGCGAAAGCTGTGTGAATTGTGTCGAAAAAAAGAACCCATTACTGTGAACGAACAGAAAATTTTGGAGGAGGCGCGGGATAAAATTGCAAAAGTGGGACATGAAGATCCCCTCGTGATTCCGACGGAGTTGTGGCATCCGGTGGGGTGTGAAAAATGCAGCCATACCGGGTATGCCGGACGGCTTGGCATTCATGAAATCATGCTGATCGATGAACCCATCCGCCATCTCATCCTCAATCAAAGTTCCTCAAATGACATCATTCTCAAAGCCCGAGAACAAGGCATGCTGACCATGCGGGAAGACGGGTTGATTAAGGTGATGAGCGAGCTAACCACCTTGGAAGAAGTGCAGAGGGTGACGCAAGTGATTTAGGAGAATTAGCCCCAAAATCTTGAGCTTTTTTCAAAAATAGACCAAAATAAAGACTCATCCTTTAAAATCAACACTAGCTGAGGAGTATTGTTTCAATAAATTGGAATTGATTTTAGGAGATGATCGCACCAAAGAAGCAAAAATCCTAAAAGCTCGACAACTTGCTATCCTGACTGAAGCGACGGATGAAGACTTGGAGGAAATTGCAGCGATAAACAATATAAGTTTTGAAGAGATCAAAGCAACTCAAGAAAGACTTAAAAAGAGGTTAACAGATGCCGCAAATGATTAGGAGCCTTCATTACAGAAGAAACTTATGCCGCAATGGTTGATGGTGAAACCGTGATGATCAGCATGTGATTGATTTGTATTTCATGGTTTTTTTCGTTTATTCGGTAGATGGTTCGCATGGAAATAAAAAGAAAAGACCGCGGAAACCCTTTGGGGGCGGCGGTCTTTTTAAGGGTTAAAATTTAAGGAAGCTCAAGATTCAAAGTTCAAATTGACCCTTAACACGCGGCGGAAGCCCCAAGAAGAGGTGTGCTCGCCAGAATCCTCCTGAAACGAATACGGCACCGCATGGTTCCAGGAGGCAATACGAGCAACCGAAGGATTTTTGCCACTCTCCGTCCAAATATATTTTTGTCTTTCAAATTGCCCTTTATTTTTACGTTGATATTCTGACCACTTAACCAAGCCTCGCTGCGAAATAACTTTTGCCCCTTTAGGGATTCGGCTGTCATCCCCTTCCACCACCACCGGATTGCCTTGTTTATCAAGATAGCAAATCCGTGTGGCGATTGTTCTAGACTGATGATAAGTGAGCCCTCTGCCATCGGGGCCAAAGGTTCCCCAGGTTGGCTCGGCGCATCCGTCTCCCATCACCAGTTGCCCTTTTTCATTCAACTCCCAAAATTCTCCGTCTTTTAAGGTGGCCAATTCCGATAAAAAGGCTTCCACATGAGGAATCGCTCCGACTATCTCAACTCCGGTGCGAACCTTGCCTTTGCATGTACGAGCAGATGCGGGAAGTCCATCGATGATTGCGGCTAAAGACTTAAGGCGTGGGTCTGTTTCTTTTATTCGATCCACAAAGGCTCTTTGAGTTTGTGGATCCGCTTCGACAGGACTTAGCTCTTGGGTTGCTCGCTCTGTCGTATAACCTGCTAAGCGAAGCATGGTTTTTCTTCCAGCCTGTTGCATTGCTTTTATTTCTTCTGGCGTATCTGCCCTCCCAATAACCCTATGATCCAATTGATCAATGGGAATTCTTTCCCGAGTCGATCTTTCAGCTAACCCATCGGGAACCTGCTCCTTACGACGATCTGGTCCTTCGTATACCATACATTCTATATGCTAATACTTAATTATAAACCAATTTATTCAACTTTGTCAATCCAAGAACCCTGAAAAGACCCTCGCTTAAGTAGTTTTAGAAATCAAGCGATTTTTAAGACCCCATTTTCATATACTTCCCGCCCTCCACTCTCTGCACAAACCCTTTCACTTCCAAATAAGACAGCGCCATCGACACTTCTTCGACGGAAAGCTGAGTCACTTTTAAAAGTTCGTAGGGATGCACCGGTCGGTGAGAAAGTGCTTTCCAAAGCTTCTTTTGAGCGTGAGTGACTAAGGTGGGAGCCCGAGGTACAGAGGGAAGGTGTGTAGTGGGAAACAATTCTCGTGGAACCGATCGCAGTCGGTGGACCACTTCTTCGGGTGTCCGGACAAGTCTGGCCATGTCGCTTCCGATCAATAGATTACAGCCCTCGGCACTGTCCCGCCCGAGGTCGGACGGCACCGCAAAAACGTCGCGGTTTTGCTCAAACGCATGCTTGGCCGTGATGAGTGCCCCGGACTTGATCGGTGCCTCGATAACCAGGGTAGCCAAAGATAAGCCGCTGATGATGCGGTTGCGCTGTGGAAAATTGTGCTTGTGCGAAGGAGTTCCCGGCGCATACTCGCTGAGGATAAGATTGCCGTTTTGGAGCATTTTTTGAGCCAGAGCGGCATGCCGTTCGGGATAAATACGGTCCAGTCCGTTCCCGAGCACCGCAATAGTTTTTCCGCCTTCTTCCAACGTGACTTCGTGGACAATGGCATCAATGCCAAAGGCCAGACCGCTCACCAAGGTCAGGCCATAGCTGAGCAGGCCCTTTGTGAAATACGCGGCCATGGCTTTGCCATAAACGCTCGGCTTTCGTGTCCCGACAATGGCCAGACAGGAGGTGTGGATCAGATCTATATTTCCTTTATAATAAAGGCTTTGTGGCGGATCTCTGAGCTGCTTGAGTAAGGGCGGATAACGACTGTCCGGACAAACGTCAATGAGTTGATTGGTCATGTCTCGATTCTAGCGTTCGGAAGATGACCTTTTTCTAAACAAAAAATGAAATTTTTATGAACGGGTAAGAACTCGATGTGACAGTTTGTTTTTTATAAAAAAACCATGAAAAAGTCTCGGCTCAACCCGCGCGAAAAAATCATTCATACCCAATTCACTCATTACGGCCGCAATGCCAAAGAATGGCTTCGAAAATGTGCTCTCCTGTTGCCGAGCATTCAAAAAAACGACATTTGGAAAAAATTGGGATTTCAATCGCTCTATCACTATGCGGCGGCGGTCGCAGGTATGAGTCGTCATCAGGCGGAATTGGCCTTGTGGACAGTTAGAAAAATTCAGGACAAACCGGCCCTCTTGAGCCTAGCGCAAACCAAAGGCATACATGCGGTGAGGCCTATAGCGAATGTGGCCACCCGTGAGACCGATGAGTTTTGGGCTGAAAAAGCCAGTGCCATGAGTAAATCAACTTTGGAGTGTTATGTGCGTGAATTTCGGCAAGAATTCCAGGAGGGAAAATCTTGTCCCGGGACAACACTCCAATCTGCAAAGTTGCCCTCTTCAGCGCCTAAACCTGTAGAATCCCTCCCCAAAAACCAGCCGAGCGAATCACTGACCCTCACCCTTCCCATCCCCCTTGCTCGACGCCTCGATCGCCTTCGAAAACGAGCGGATTTTGAAGCATTGATCACTCAATTTCTCGACACCATTGAAGCGCAAGAAGAAGCCTCGCAGCCTGCGGCGATTGAAAGTAATTCTAGGCCTATTCCCCCCGCCATTCGAACCTTCGCACTCAATCGTACCGGAAGCCGGTGTGCCTTTCCAAATTGCAATCAACGCTACCATCAACTCCACCACACCCAACGGTATGCGCTCGAAAAAGTACATGATCCCGGTCGTTTGGTGCCGCTATGCCGAGAACATAATGAACTGGCCCATTTGGGGTTGATTGAAAATGAAGAATACGTTCCTGAACGGTGGCATTTGCGGAAAAAGGCGGATCAAAGATCTGCAAAATGGTGGATTGATCAGAAAGTCCAAGAAAGGAGAGCGGCTGCGATAGGAACGCAGACTTTGAACGGTTCGTGAACTCGTAACAATGGAGGCCTAAAGCGGGCATAGGGTTAATTTGTAGCTGCTCACTGGTTTTGATGTGGAACGGAGATTTTAATTTTGAAATCGCTCCTTCTATTTATTTCTTTATTTTTATGTTATAATTTAATTTAAAAAGAAGCTTCCCTACATTTATGACAAGTCCACAATCCGCAGACGGCCGCGACCCAACCGATTTCGCCCCGCTAAGTGATGGCGTACCGCCTCTCGATAGACCTTCTGATGCCGCCGTGCCCCACTCCGCTGCCGTCGATACCGCACTGGATTCCATCCATGCTCGCTTTGAAAATCTAGACCAACAGGATAAAAAGGCGGAGCTCCTGAAATCCATTGAAGCACTTGGGAAACTACCCCATCCACGAGATGCCTTTGTGAAGGTCATATCAATGACACTTCTAAGTAAAACCACGCCAAAAATGAGGCAACAAATCATCCTGCAAGAGATGATCAACTTTTTTATGGAATCCACCTTCGACGTTTCGAATCAGTCTTTAGCTTCTCGCCCGAGAGACTGGATCAATATTGAATTTTTAAAAAAAATTTACAAAGTAATACTCGCCTACCATGCTTATTTTAAAGAGTTGATTGCAAGTTCTTCAGAGGCTGAAACGTGGTATACAGAAAGTTTGAGCCTACTGAAAAAAGAGGGCGTAAAGGCTTTTGAATCCTACAAACCATCCGATGACGAGCCCCTTTGGCTTGCAAAACATCATTCGGAGCGGTTGATTTGGCTGGAAGAACTTCATGGTGCCGCACCGATTCCAGACTATAAAAGCCAGCACGAAAAAGCGGTTGCCGTGATTGCTGATATTTTGAGTCGAAATATGAAGCGATCATTTTGGGAGCATAATCCTTTTCATCCGAAACCAAGTCATGATGAAATTGTCGAATTGGCTCAACAATGGAATATCACGCTCCCGACCGAAGAAGAATTTTTGGAAAGGAAGGTGCGAGACACGGTTGACCGTATTGAAAATACTCTAAGCGTTTGGGAAGCCGAACAAGCCAAGAAAAATATTGTGTACCATTTGGAAGGCTCGGATAGGGATGTTAAACCACGGATTGCTTTGTTAGAAGAAGCCGCCCTTAAATTTCCAAACCTTCACTGCGACAAGATTCCTTCTTTTCAAGCACGGCTAGCCTCCATTGTTCGTACCAACATCCTGTTTAATCTGGAAAAAGAAAGGGTACAGTTTGAAGAAGAGCTGCGTTCGGGAAAAATTCAACGCATCGAGCATGCCGCTCAAACGTTTTTCAATTTTTTGAGGTTAGAGACCACGCCTGAAACCCTTGCAGGACCGTCTCTCGATGCCATCCGAAGTACCTTGGAATCCTTTCAACGAGAACAAGAGACCAGAATGGACCGATTGCTTGCCGCCATCGCACTTGATCGTAGCAAAGCTGTTGCGGATTCTTCGGAATTTCAAGAGCTCGGCGCTCGAGGTGAACTCCTAAAAAAGGTACAAACGATCGTTGAAAGATTGGATCGAATTGCTGTAACTGCAGCGCCACAACAGGCCTAAGGTGGTGTCGTCGTAACCGCGCAAAACGCAGCTCCACGATGCCCGCGCTTTGGATCCCTGGATGCCTTTTTTCAGAAAGTGAAAGCTTGAGTCTTCGTAGGCACGCAACGCGACCTATTCATGAACTCTGATCCCCGAGACAAACCCAATTTCAAACCACTCGCCGCTGAATGAAGCCCACCCACTTGACAAATTTATTATAAATCTATTTAATGAATCCTCGTTGGGCCTTTTACTAATTATTTATGAGCAGTCTGGAATCCGACTCTCGTTACAAGTTGATGGAAAGCGGTATTACCCATAATGGCTATGTCGCCCCACCGTGGATTGAAAATGAGGGACGCTATTTTAATGAGGAAGGAATTTTCAATCCTGATGCGTACGATCCTTCCGCTCCTTATAAAATTCAAGGAAAAAGCTTCCGATTGGCCTCCAATCCCGACAAGGAATTTGAAGACCCCTTTGATCTTGATAATTTGAGGTTTCTGGAAAAGCATAAAATTGAAAACTTATTGAAAAAATTGGAAGGTTTGGCCGCCGAAATTGCGGACCAGGGGGTGCCTTGGATGAGCGATTTTCTGTCTCAAGCACCCAATACCCCACTCCGATCGACAGCTCAAAACAAGAGTTTGATTACGAAGCCGATCTTGCCATTGCCATGAGTTGGATCTGGAAAAACATGAGCGATCAACTAAAAGAATGCTTTGCCGGATTTGCGATTCCGCACGGCACGGATACTCTAGGAGGAGGTTCTAACAGCACCTCCATGATGTTGGGGCCTAACTGTCCTTTTTCAGTTGGTTTTGTGGGGGCTCAGAAAACCACCCAACATCTTTACTCAGATGTAGGAACCAATATTAGAGGTTTATTCGATACGCTCCACACCCTCAAAAGGCAAAAAAAAGTTGCACGATTTGTGTACATGGGAGGAACGGAAGGGGGCGCTTTTCATCCCGCCGGAGTCATAAAAATCGATGATCGTCATGCCAACGCCTTTAGAACGCCCATCCATGAACGATTGATTAATGCTTCGGATTTTGGTCTCGGTGGCATGATCGATCGCTTTGGTCGACGCTATATGGAGACTTTGGACCGAGAGGGTGCGCAGAAAGCCTTCCAACCCATTATTCTAAGAGGATACGCCCCGGTGATTGACCTCACTCCTAAATTAGGGACCAATCCGGCGTTGTACTATCAACAAATTTCTACCAATGAATCGGCAATTGCAGTTTTATTAACCACTTTTGGTTCCTACACCGTAAATCCTAAAGTTCGTAAAGCCATTACGCTGGCTGCCCAGGCGAAAGGGAAAATTGTTTTGGGTGCAAACCCTTTTCCGGGCGGAAGCACCAATCATAATTATGGACCGGCCAAAGAATTACGAGAGAATGGCGCCTATGCTGTAGGCACGTTGCCGGATGCCACCATGATTAAAGTTTTCCTTGCTCATTCGGTTTTCGGCAATAATCTACCCCTGTTGGTGCAGTTTTTAATCGAAAATAATTTCATTGGCGAACAAAACCCCGGCGAGTGGATGCTCAATAGTGAGGATGGAGTGGTCACCCCTGAATTGGACACCAGTGTTTCTTCTATGCCGCGATTTGGAGCTCCGGATGCCTTTTTTCAGAAAGTGAAAGCTTGAGCCTTCGTCGGCACATAACAACCTGTTCATGAACAATTCATGAAATTTTTATGAACCTTTGCTCAAGACGCTCCAACGGTCTCCCTAAAACGTCATCATCATCCCCCGTTTGAAATGTCCCTGGCTCAGAATTTCCATGCCAGGCTTTTCCGTGATTTCGCCCATCACTTGGGCCGGAATGTTGTGTTT
>Ga0076332_1012_pt1 | contig 12590 bp, 9 predicted proteins | sample RifGroA2_FD_67839 | JGI IMG/M metagenome (GOLD analysis project Ga0076332, IMG submission 67839) | Peregrinibacteria bacterium GW2011_GWA2_44_7 | reverse complement strand
ATTCGATATCCTTATTGGATTTCTACTTTTGTAGATAAAGCGCAATTCCCATTATCGCATTGAATTCGATATCCTTATTGGATTTCTACTTTTGTAGATTGTTGAGAATATCTGCGGAGCAAAATAGATTCGATATCCTTATTGGATTTCTACTTTTGTAGATATAAGTTTGCCGGATATAAGGGTACAAATTCGATATCCTTATTGGATTTCTACTTTTGTAGATCAATCAGGATTACACACCAGTTACTCATATTCGATATCCTTATTGGATTTCTACTTTTGTAGATGCATTAAGGGGATTCTTTCTTTTAACAATTCGATATCCTTATTGGATTTCTACTTTTGTAGATATTCATCAATCAATATCTCTGCCAAATTCGATATCCTTATTGGATTTCTACTTTTGTAGATGTTCAGCTATTAATTATCTCGAAGGATATTCGATATCCTTATTGGATTTCTACTTTTGTAGATTGAATACAGCTCCTATATCCAACGGCGATTCGATATCCTTATTGGATTTCTACTTTTGTAGATATTGCATAACCGCCTTCAAGCTGGAAAGATTCGATATCCTTATTGGATTTCTACTTTTGTAGATTGTTAATGGTACGCATTTTTTTATAAGGATTCGATATCCTTATTGGATTTCTACTTTTGTAGATATGATGAAACAATTTTGGCAAAAAGGGAATTCGATATCCTTATTGGATTTCTACTTTTGTAGATGGTAATTTGCTCATGTTCCCCATGCCAACCGCTCTCCTCCCGCCATCTGCCGCACCGTGCGGGAAGCGATAATGAATTACTTGCACAGCGGTTCCATGAGGTGTATATTCATTCACCTATGAACCTTCAATCGCTACAACAATCGGATTTCCAGCTCTACAAGTCTTCCGATGGCTCTGTGTGCGTCAATGTACTCATGCAGGGTGAAACGGTATGGCTGACACAGAAGCTCATGGCGGAGTTATTTGAGGTTGATGTGCGCACCGTCAACGAGCACCTGCAAAACATCTTCAAATCCGACGAATTGAACGAAGATTCAGTTATCCGGAAATTCCGGATAACTGCTGCTGACGGCAAAATGTACGATACCATGCACTATAATCTGGATGTCATCATCGCTCTTGGCTATCGAGTCAACTCCAGACGGGCTACCCAATTCCGCATCTGGGCTACACAGCGGCTAAAGGAATACATCGTGAAAGGTTTCGCGCTGGATGATGAGCGGCTGAAACAGGGCGGGGGGAGGGCGCGGTATTTTGAGGAGCTTCTCCAGCGCATCCGCGACATCCGGTCTAGCGAGAGGAATTTTTACCAAAAAGTGACGGATATTTACGCGACGAGCATTGATTATCGCAAAAACGATCACCTCACCCAGCAGTTCTTCGCGACTGTCCAGAACAAGATGCACTTCGCCGTGCACGGGCATACCGCCGCCGAGATCATCCATAAGCGAGTCGACTGTTCCAAACCGATGATGGGGCTTACGAGCTTCAAAGGCAGGTACATCACGGCAGGCGACGCCAGAGTGGCGAAGAACTACCTGTCCGAGAAAGAATTGAAACAACTCAATCTCATTGTCTCCCTCTATCTGGATTTCGCTGAATTGCAGGCGAGCAACGAACGGCCTATGGCCATGGCCGATTGGGTGGGCAAACTCGATGAGTTTCTCAAACTTAGCGAGAAAAAGCTGCTCATGAGCGCCGGAACGATCAGCGCGGAAACGGCGGAAGCAAAAGCGGAGGCCGAGTTTTTGAAATACAGGAAAGAACAAGACAAGAAATATATTTCTGATTTTGATGATGCAGTGAAAAAATTATCCGATCCTCCTTTCCTCTCCTTGCCATGACGACAAAAGTCTCTATGTTCCAAGGGAAAAACGTTCGCAAAACCTTACACAACAACGAATGGTGGTTTGTAGTTGAGGATATTGTATCGGTTTTGACGGATTCAATGAACCCGAAAGATTATCTGAACAAAATGAGGAAACGTGATCCCGAACTCGAAAAAGGGTATGGACAATTTGTCCACACCCTTGACGTAGATACAAAAGGTGGTCTACAAAAGATGAACTGTGCGACTACCGAGGGCTGTTTCCGAATCATTCAATCTATTCCGTCACCAAAGGCGGAACCATTCAAAAGATGGCTCGCCAAAGTTGGTTATGAACGTGTGCAGGAAATTGAAGACCCGGAGCTTGCGACAAAACGAACCCGCACTCTCTACAAACTTAAGGGCTACAGTGACAATTGGATCGAGAAACGCATGCGCGGAATTGCCATACGCGAAGAGCTCACCGATGAATGGAAGAACCGCGGAGCTGCGAGCAGGCGGGACTATGAGATCCTGACATCTGAAATCTCCAAAGCCTCGTTTGGCGTCACACCGGGCGATTATAAGAAACTAAAAGGCCTAAAAAGAGAGAATCTGCGCGACCACATGGATGATCTTGAACTTATTTTCACGATGCTCGGCGAGAGAGCGACAACCGAAATACACAGGACAGAGGATTCAAAGGGAGTGCCCAAACTGAAATCTGATGCGCGTGAAGGAGGAGACATTGCCGGAGGCGCGCGGAAGAAACTGGAAAAGCGGCTGGGGCGATCAATCGTAACTGGAAAGAACTTTCTCAATAATCCGGAACGCAAATATCTGCCAGAGAAGTGATGCTAACCTACTTCTTCGACGGATCAAACGCGTAAACCGCTCTTCCAACCCTCTTGAAGTACGGCATTTTCTGCAGGTTAAGCGAAATAGTGCCGACTTTGACGGTTCTCTGTTTCGCTACTTCGGCGATGATCTCTTTCTTGCTCAACGCTCCTTTTTCTTTAAGGATCCTTTCAATGACATCAGCGACAGTGCCGGACTCGTAGCCCCATTCCTTAAGGGCGTAAAGCCCTCTCCCGACAAGAACAAATTGCGGATATCTTATAAGTTCATTGTGCACCGCTTGGACAGTTACGTTTTTGTGATCGAACGCGGCTTCGCGGATTTTGTTCGCTATCGCCATGAAATGGAGAGGTTCGCCTTCTTTCTTTAGAATTATCTCGACTTTATCGCGGATAGAACGCGGCCTGACGAATCTCCACTCGGTCAAACCCCAGCCCTCCGGAATCTGCTTGAGCCTTTCATCGATGCCGAGACAGCTTTGAATGAGTTCCGCGCTCGGCATGCGCCCTTCAAAGAGATTCAGCTTCTGGATGGTGGAAACGATTTCGCCTGCCTCGACGCAGTTCTTTCTTTTCTTAAGGATTTTTACGATGTTGTTCACGATTTTTGAAATATCGTCCATGGAAAGGGTTTCAAGCCTCCAGAAAGGAACGAAATCGTTGCCTCTGTTGCCCGCGGCAAGTTCGGAATCTATCGTGAAAGAAAGCCTTAAAACTGAGCCGTCTATTTCGGAATTGCCCTGCAGTTTTTTAAGCACCGCGGATATCAGCGAATCCTCGCGCATCAGGCCTCCGTTCGCAGAAAGAATTGATTTCGCGATGCGGTTTACATCGTCAAGCTTTGTGGTTCTTACGGTTCTTTTGAGCTTCGAAAGGGCAATGCTCTCAATCTGCCTGATCCTTTCGCGCGTTACATTGAAGTGTTTGCCGATTTTCTCAAGCGTTTGGCGCGGCTGTCCTTGGAGCGCGAATCTCCTTTCAATGACCTTGGATTCCTTTTCCGTCAAGACCATGAACAGGCTGTCCAAAAGTTCCTTGAGATTCAGACTTAGCGTTTGCGAGCCTTGCTTGGAAGTATTGGCGATTGCGGATGAAGTTAGATCAGGCATAGATTGCGGGGAAAAAACAACCCTCTTTTTACCATATATTTGACATAATCAAAAGATTAAACTTAGATTCGTGTAGACGGTAACTGTTGATTATTGCCGTCTATCCGATAGTTAAATTCGATTAGCAAACAAAGAGCAAGGAAAGTATTTTAAGTGTTATTTTGGAATTGTCAACTATTAACTTGATCTTTATAAATAGCCAATATATTGCATGCAGAAGCGCTGTTTTTATCAATGCCAATCATTTTTGGAGTAGTATATCTTTCATCAACATAAATAACCTTCACTCCATTTTTACGCAGTATTTCGCCAATATTTTTTACATACTGCGCCTGTTTGCCTTCTTTACCGGAGAGTAAAAGAGGCATGCCTAAAACAACGATCCCCGCATTTTTTGACAATTTCAGTTTGATGATTTCTTTGACCAATTGGCTTGGATCATCGTGAGGAATCGTATCAAGCGCCACGGGCACGCCTGTATCTTCTGCCATAAATGCAACCCCGGTTCGCTTTGTGCCGATGTCGAAGGCGAGGACATTCATAAAACATGAAACATGAAACATGAAACATGAAACATTTTCAAACCGCAAGTTTGTGCTTATTTGTTTCATGTTTTTGCTCCATGTTTCATGCAAGCGCCAGCCTGGCGGCACTGGACTTTTTTCTTGACGCGTTGTTCGGATGGATAATGTTCTTCTTGCACGCCGTGTCTATCGCTTTGTAAACCTCGGGGAGAAGCTTTTTTGCCTCCTCTTTTTTGCCCGCCTTTGAAAGCACGATGATTTTTTTGATCATCGTTTTCATGCGGGTATTGAAAGGCTGGAGGCGCTGGCGCCTTTTTTCGCTTTGCCGCGCCGCTTTAATTGCTGATTTGATTATAGGCATAACGGCATTATGCTAAATGAATATACTTTTGTAGTCAAATAACCACAGTTCTTTTTGACATAACTCCGCACTTAAATAGAATACCCCCATAATGTGCGGAATTTTTGGATATGTCGGGCAAAGGAAAGACGCCGGGAAAATGGTCATTGAAGGGCTCAAAAACCTGGAGTACCGCGGCTACGACTCGTGGGGAGTGGCCTGTAAAACCATGGAAGGCGTATCCATAGAAAAGGACGTCGGGAAGATAAGCTCAATAAGGGATGATAAATTTTTAATGCCGTGCAGTCTTTCGATCGGGCACACCCGATGGGCGACGCACGGGGGAGTGACTCCCGTAAACGCCCATCCGCATGCGAGCTGTAACGGCAAAATCGCCGTCGTCCATAATGGTATTTTGGAAAACTATTCCGAGCTTAAATCAAAACTCTCCGGCCTCGGCCACAGGTTCCTCTCCGAGACGGATACGGAAGTCATTCCGCATTTAATAGAGGAATATTTGAAGGAAACCGGAGACTTCGCTGGCGCCGCGAAGAAAGCTTGTTGCGCTTTCGAAGGGCGGTTCGCTTTCTTGGCACTGCACACGGAATCAAACACCCTGTTCGCGGCCAGGCGCGGCTCGCCGCTGATCGTCGGCGCGGGGGATGACGGCTATTTCATCGCATCGGATATTCCGGCTTTCATGCAGTACACAAAAACCGTGCAATATTTGGATGACGGCGAAATGGCGGTTTCGGACGGGAAACATATTATTTTTTCCGAAATCAGCTCGGGCAGAGAACTTGTCAAAAGAGAAATAGAAATCACATGGACGGTCGAGCAGGCTCAGAAAGGGGATTATGCCCACTTTATGCTCAAGGAGATCATGGACCAGAAGGAAAGCGTCGCGAGAGCGGTGAACCAGGACGAAAGCCAGATATTTTCGCTTGCAAGCGCCATAAAAAACGCGAGAGGCACCTTCTTAGTCGGGTGCGGAACGGCCGCGAAGGCCTGCATGGCGGCCGAATATTTTTTCTCGGTAATAGCAAAAAAACACCTCAATTTCGCGCCGGCGAGCGAGTTCAAACTTTACCATCATTTTCTTCTCCCGGAGAGTCTTCTGATCGCGGTCAGCCAGAGCGGCGAAACAGCGGATGTTTTGGAAGCGATGAAAGTCGCGAAATCCAAAGGCGCAAAAGTTTTGGCGATAGTGAACGTCGAAGGATCCACGATAGACAGGGAAGCGGATTATTCACTTCTCATCAACGCGGGCCCGGAGCGCGCTGTGGCGTCCACGAAAGCGCTCACGGGGCAAATGGCGGTGCTCATGCTCATTGCTTTCGCATTGGCAGGCAAACTGAAAGAAGGGAAAAAACTGCTCCTAGAAACCGCCGCGCAAATAAACGACATGCTTAATCCGAGGTATTCCGAATTCGTGGAATCAATAGCCGAGAAAATCCAGGGGAACAAAGATTTATTCATAATCGGCAAGGGGTGGAATTACCCCATGGCTCTCGAGAGCGCCATTAAAATCCAGGAAGTTTCGTACGTCCATGCCGAGGGTTTTGCGGGAGGCGAGCTCAAGCACGGGCCGATAGCTCTTATAGAGGAGGGGACTCCGTGCATCGCGCTTGTCGGGAATGACGAAGTGAAAACCGACATTATTTCAAACACGATTGAACTTAAAGCCCGCGGCGCGTATATCATCGGCATTTCTCCCGAGAATAACCCAGCTTTTGATGTTTGGATAAAAGTGCCAGACGCCTCCGTGTCGCAGGCGCTCGTGAACATCATTCCCGTCCAGATTCTCGCGTATTTCCTTGCGGTCAAAAGAGGGAAGGACCCGGATATGCCGAGGAACTTGGCGAAGTCGGTGACGGTTAAATAAAACATGAAACATGAAACATGAAACATTTCCCAACCGAACAGTTGTTCCATTATGTTTCATGTTTCATGTTTTATGCTTCATGTCTCGTCCGGCGGTATCCCGTAATACTTGAAAAGGAACGCGGCTATTTCCCTGAACGCCGGCGATGCGGACTGCGATCCCCATTGGTCTTTTTGCGGCCTGTCAAACTTCACCAATATCACGAATTTAGGATGGTCAATCGGAGCGTATCCGACAAATGACGTAATTTGAGCTCCGGTTCCCGTCTCGTATCTGCCGCCCGGGCCCGCAATCTGGCTGGTTCCCGTTTTGCCGGCGATGCGGTAGCCGGGAACTTTCGCGGATTTGCCGAACCCGTTTGCGACCGCGCTTGTCAGCATGGCCGTTATTGTCGCCGATGATTCCGGAGTAATAACCTGGTCGATAGCATAAGGCTGTGTCTTTTCTTTGCTCCCGTCGTTTTTTATCACGCTGTCAATGATGATGGGCTTCATAAGCTTTCCGCCGTTCGCCAGCGCGGAAATCGCCGTTATGACCTGCAGGGGCGTCGCGGAAATGCCCTGCCCGTATGCCGCGGTCGCAAGAAGAGCGTTGCTCCATTGCTTCCACGGCAGTACCTCGCCCGGCTGTTCGTCTTCAAGGGCGATCCCCGTGACTTTCCCGAATCCGAATCGGACAAGCATCCTCTCAAAAAGCTTCCGCCCGAGTTTTTCCGAAACGCTGGCAAGGCAGGTATTCAGCGAGAGCTCGAGGCAATTCGTCATCGTAACTTTGCCATAGTATGTTTTGAGCGCGTTTTGGATCGTATATTCGTCTATTTTAAGAGGCCCCTTGTCGTCATAAATATCGGAAGGGGAAACCTCCCCTTGGTCGATCGCGACCGCCATAGTCACCGCCTTGAGAACCGACCCCGGCTCATAAATGGATTGTATCGCCCTGTTCATATAAGCTCCGACCCCTATGCCGTTTGAATACTTGAGCCATATGTCCTCTTTTTCCGTCGGGAATATTTCCCGCCTTTGGTTTTCACCTATGTAAAAATAATGCCTGGCGATGTCTTTCAGATCGTATAAATCGCTCAGTTCAGCGAGTTTTTGCCTCTTGTCGGCCGAAAGATTTTTCATGCCTTCTTCGGTGAATACATCGTTCATGTATGCTTTGAGGATGAACTCGTTCGTCTCCGGATTGAGTATTTCAACCACGATTTCGTTACGCTTTTTTTGGCTGAGGAATATGGGTTCCTTTTCAAACACCGATCCGTATTCATTGCTGTCAAAAAGAGGCACATTCACCATGGCAAGCAGGCGTCCCGTAAAAGGATCCATAATGAGCGCCTGCCCGCTTTCCGCTTCGTATTTTTTAAGCGCCTCCTGCATGATTCCTTCGACGAATTTTTGAATGTACCTGTCTATAGTCAGCACAATCGTATCGCCGTTCTTCGGGTCAACGATGGTTTGTTTGGAAGTGAGTATCTGGCCTCCCGATGGATCGCTTACCGCGCTAATAAGCCCCTCCTGCCCTTTAAGATTCGGATTAAATGTCCTTTCAATTCCATATTGCGCTTCCTGGCTGGCGTTCAGGAATCCGACGACATTCGCGGCAACCGTGCCATCAGGGTAATATCTCCAGTGCTCCGGTATCAGCGCGACGCTCCTTAGCGGATCGAATATTTTCTGCGCCGCTTCGTATGAAGGAGCCTGCTTCTTTTTGGTTTTTGTTTCATTGATCGAAGCCAGCTTGGTTTCGCGTATCTTGGAGGATAATTCCGGAGAAAGCTTCTTCATTACCGAAACATACCTCAGCGGCCTGCTTCTAAGCGACTGCTTTATAAATTCGCCGTCGGCGCGGAGAATGCTCGACAGCGATCTTGCGATTCTCGGCAATTGCGACTGGTTTACGCTCTCGGGATCGGCGTAAATCAATTTTTGCTCTTCATTTACATGAATGCCTTCTATCCCAAGCTCATCCGTTTCTTTCATCTGCACTTTCGTGGCGCCGTAAAGGAGAGGGACAAAAGTGACTCTTTTTTCTCCTATCTTTTCCTCAAGTTCGCGCGCGAACCTGCGCCTGGTCTCCGTCAAATCGATAACATCCGGCCCCGAGGATTTCGATGATATTTTCAGCCTCTCGGGCTCGAGCAGAGCTCCTGTGGAAGTCTGCTTGACGCGGGACATCGGATCAAAAACTGAAGCAAAATATCCTATCAGCTCCGCCGGGCACAAATCATTTCCGTTTACGCAATTTTCGTAAACTTCCTGCGTAATCAATATGTCCGAAAGGGTTTCAGCTATTTTTGACGGATCGTCCGTTATGAGAGGGTCAACGTATACCATGTCCAGCGTCGTGTTTGTCGCGAAAATGCTCGTTTCGCCCGTCTTGCTGTTTCTGGAAAGGATTTCTCCTCTTTTCGCGGGCAGTCTCACTCCGCCGTAATGCTGTGCCTGCGCTATTTCCCTGTATTCAATTCCTTTTATTATCTGCAGTTCAGCCAGCCTGGCGGTGATAATAAGAGCCATGATGAGCAATATGGCATGCACGCAAAACATCCTCTGGGTTATTGAGCGCTTGCGCTGCGTCTCCGAAAGCTTGTTTAATGAGTAGTCGTGCACGGGAGAGAAGATACAACGGGAAATCCGAAATACGAAATCCGAAATCCGAAATTTTCGAGTTTCGTATTTCGAATTTCGGATTTCTTTCGGGTTTCGTATTTCGTATTTTGTATTTCTTTTCGGATTCCCTCCAACACACATTTGTGTTATAATAATCAGATATGGAAGAAATCAAATTGAATCTGCTGGACGGGCAGGAACTATTGAAGGAATTGGAACAATACACTGTTCTAAAGGGAATATCGGATATTCATTTTTCCCCGGAAAAAGAGTACGTGCGCCTCGAGGTAAGACAATTCGGAGTTTTGAGAAGGCTTGTGAACATTTCACAAAATGAATATTCACAGCTTATAAGAAGGGTAAAATTCTCATCAAAACTTAAACTTAACGTAACTGACATTCCTCAGGACGGACAATACACTTTCTCCGCCCCCGGAAGGACGGTGAATATCCGCGTGGCAACCATTCCTTCCCGTTTCGGTGAAACGCTTACGCTGAGACTGCTAGACCCGCAAAAAGGGATAGTGCCTCTTAAGGACTTGGGATTCCCAAAAGAGATTCACTCGAGCCTGGCTGAGCTTGCCAATCTTCCAAACGGGCTGATACTTGTTACAGGCCCGACAGGATCGGGAAAAACAACCACGCTCTACGCACTGCTTAATTCCATGGTTGGAAAAGAAAGGAACATCATCACGCTCGAAAATCCGATAGAATACGAGCTACCCGGAATAGTGCAGAGCCAGGTTGATCCCGACCACGATTATAATTTTGCAAACGGGCTGAGGTCGATCCTCAGGCACGATCCTGATGTCATACTGGTGGGGGAAATACGCGATCTGGAAACGGCGCAAACTGCGGTTGACGCCGCGTTGACCGGGCACCTTGTGCTTTCCACGCTTCATACCAATAACGCTATCGAATCCATTCCCCGTTTACTTTCCATGGGCGTGAGCCCCTATACATTCGCGCCATCGCTTAGAGCCATACTCGGACAAAGGCTTGTAAGAACGCTCAGCGACAAATGCAAACAGGAAACTGCCGCCTGCGACCCTCTTTCACACGAAACATACGACGGGCAAACCGCCTTGCCGGAGCTTCTTATAATCACCCCGGCGATAAGGGAACTGATACTATTGAACGAAACAGCGACGGTAATTTCTAAGCAGGCGAAGAAAGAGGGATTCAGGACCATGTCCGAGTGGGGCGAAATTTTTGTCAAAGAAAAGATCACCTCCAGGCCGGAGGTGACGAGGGTGAGCATGTAGCTTGAAACATGAAACATGAAACATGAAACATGTTCCAGCAACCAAGTTTTATCTTTGGATTTTTATGTTTCATGTTTCATGTTTCATGATATTTGACAATAGACTCACGCAGGCTGACAATGAACGTCCTGCTAAGCACAAGCGTGTGATTTGAAAATGTTTCATGTTTCATGTTTCATGTTTTATGTTAAACCGCAGACACCGCAGAGGCTACTATTCTCTGGCACAGCCATCTCCGTTCCCTTCCATTGCGCGCAGGTCGGCGGTTTTGCTTGCGATAGCCGTTTTGCTTTTTTACGCCGGGTCGAAAATCCTGGCGTTTTTCGGCGCGGGGAACCTGATAATGCTGGAAGCCGCGGAGCTCATTGTCGACGGACAGGGGAGCGTGAGCGTATCCATAGAGGGGGAAGAGCTCAAATCCGCGCAGGACGGGATAAAGCTGTATGCGGGAGACAGCGTGAAAACAGGCGGGCGCTCAAGCGCGATTCTTATGTTTTTTGACGGGACCTGGGTACGGCTCGGCGAAAGTTCCGGGCTCGCGATAGAAGAAAGCGCCAGCGGCAAGAAACATTCCGAAATAAGAGCGGCGCTTACGGAAGGCACCGTGTGGTTGAAGTCGCCGGCAATCGAAGTTTTTTCTGGAAGCATCTTAAGAAGGGTGGCCGCGGAGGAAATTACCGCCGATTTGCCGCCCGGCTCCGAAGCTCTTATGACGAAAAACACTCTGACAGTATTTTCCGCGGATGGATTGGGGGCCCAGGTTTGGATTCCCGGGCGAAATGATTCCTTATTCATAGGAGAAGGACAGGCAATATCGCTGACTGAAGGCGCGGCCGCCTCGCAGGATCCATACGGCTTCAGGTCTCCGATCGATCCTTTGATGGTGCAATCTCCATTCCTCGAGGAAAGCAGATCCGCGTTCGCCGAGTTATCCAAACCAAAGGACGCACCCGGGGATTTCCCGCCCGTAAGCTCTGATTTACTGGTTCTTGACGGGCCTCCAGATAACATGACTACGGCGGAAAGAGTCATCAAAGTTTCAGGCAAAGCCGGAGAGAACGTCAAAACCGTGCGCATCAATAATTATTCGATTCCTTTGGAACCGGGCAATCCGTCGTTTTCCAAGGACATAGCGCTTGAGGACGAGGACAAATCCGCGATACTTATCGAAGCGCTTTCGGCAAACGGCCAAGTGCTTTCCGAACTGAGAAGGACGGTGCTCAGGGACAGAAAACCTCCTGAGCCGCCGTCAATTTCTTACCCGGCGAAGAACGGCGAAAAGTTTCTTTCTTCACGCGAAGAATTGGAAATTACGGGGACTGCCCCGAAAGACGCCGTCGGGATCCTGGTCAACGATTACCGTCTCCAGCTCTTTGAGCCCGGCGATGAAAAATGGACGTATCTCGCGTCAACAAGGCTCGGGAACTTCCTCAGGGGCGAAAACGTGTACAAAGTCATAGCAATAAACAAAGGGGGGTATTTAAGCGAGCCATCGATAATTACGATCATATTGGGGGAAGGGGGGGAGGGGGTTATTGAAGAAACCGAGGCAACCGAGGGAACCGAGGAAAATAATATTGCAGAGATTCCTCGTGACGCGAAATTACAGGATAATGTTCCTCTGTTCCCGGGCACGTTAAAAGTCACCTCTCCGGCCCCCGGAACATTTTATACAGCCACAGGGAGTTCTTTCCTTTTGGAAGGAACCGTATCCGATAAGACCGAGAGTGTCTGGGTGAACGATTACAGGCTGTTATTGTATGTGCCGGGCAAAACCTTCTGGAACTATATCGCGGATACGAAGCTTGGCACTTTAAACAGGGGAACAAACGTGTATCAAATCGTTTCGAGAGACAAAGACGGCAAAGTTATCGACAAAACGCAATACACTGTTTATTTTGATCCGAGAAGGCCTTAAACCGCCCCCGGTTCCCCCCTAGGGGGGAACTTAAAACGAGGCTTATTTAAGCCAAAAACACACTGCACCGCAAAGTAAATGTTCAAGCAAGCCTTTTTTTCTGTTTATTTTTGTTGTTTGATGCCATAACATTCTTGTTTCCTTACTTAAGTTACCCCTTTTACATATGGAAAAACCAATCGGAATCATAGAACAAGCACAAGCCGTATTGGCTGTTGAAAACGGGAAAAAGCCTGGAACCAGCATACGGAACAGAAGAATG
>Ga0076332_1009_pt1 | contig 12859 bp, 12 predicted proteins | sample RifGroA2_FD_67839 | JGI IMG/M metagenome (GOLD analysis project Ga0076332, IMG submission 67839) | Peregrinibacteria bacterium GW2011_GWA2_44_7 | reverse complement strand
TTACCACTGACTGGTGCTTGGACTCCCTTGGAACAGGTTCAGCTTTATCACGCGGCAAATCAAAGTCCCAATGGGGATAACCCGGATCATCTTGCCTTTCAACTTGTGCGTCGTCAGATTGAGCAGCTCAATAAAACTCAAGACCCTGCTGCACTGCAGGATCGTTTGGTCTTGTGGTATACGGATGGTGTACCGGACTCGGTCGAATCCTGTATCCAAGAATTGACCTTGTTGCGTAAACTGGGAGCCATGCCTTTTGGTTTTGGTATAAGTGAATCTGCCGATCAATCCGCTCTTGCGCATATGTTCGGTGAATTCCACGAAGTTATTAAGGATTTAACCACGTTGGCTTCTCGTCCTTTGACGGTTGCCACCGATTTACTTTCAAAAAAATATTTAACTCTCACTGAGTATGACTCCTAAACCTTCTTCATTGGATCTTTTGAGGAATCCTTTATTTGAACTTCCGGTTTCCGAGGGTGTTGTGCCCGAATCCTCTCGCGAGTTTGCGGCTCAGTATCTTACGCACTTGAACGCACAGCATCTTTCCGATGTGTATAAGATTGAAACGCTGTTTTCCTATGCGGCTCATCTTAATGGGAGGTTTCAAGATTTTTTGGCTCGTTTGGATTCATCCGCATCCGAGCCGATGTCTTTGAACGAGCACGTTGCTGAATTTTTGAATGATCCCGAAATGGCTGATTCGTTTGCCTTATACCGTGCGCTGCTCCTTTCTCTGGATACGCCGTTGAAACTGCATCGATCCACTTTGGAAGAACAGGCCAATGCTCAGTTGTCTTCTTTGGAAGAGTATTCCCAAGCCAAAGTACGACAAACTCAGCTTCGTAAGCTTGAAGAAGAAGAATCGATGATTTTACGTCGTATTTTTCAAAAAAAGACGAAGGGAACGACTTCTTTGGATTTTGCTCGGTTGGCGATGGTTCAGGATCGTATTAAAGCCGTAGGCGTTGAGTTCATTCAATTCAAAAAGGATCGTCCAGAAGTTGCGGCGCGTTTGGAATATGATCTTTTGGTGGATTATGCGACACAACTTCGGACCACCGGGTTTATTTTTACCGAGAGTCAAAAGCTATTGGTTCGGGACATTGCCATGAGTGCCCTTCAAGCGCATATGTTTTTATTGGAAGGGGAAACCGGTGTGGGAAAAACCACTCTGGTTAAGGCGCTTGCCCAGTTGTTAACCGGTAAATCGTATCAGCGTGCGGTGGGTGGAGGGGCCGAAACTCCTTTGACGGATTTATTGTATAGTCGCCATTTCGACGGCACTTCCACCGGGTATGGATTCCATCCGCTCCTTCAGGCGATGACGGGACTGCGTTCGGATAAAGACGAAACTCCAGACCAAGAGTTGGGTGAAGTTTATCTTGATGATGAAGGGAATGATCGGCCACCCCATGTCCAAAGGTCTTTGGCAAAATTTGTGGCTGAAGCAAAACCCGGGACGGAGGTTGCCATTCCGGAAACGGCTTTGCCTTCAAAGCGAGTTCGCGACAAATTTTTATATTTTACCGCACAAAACCCGGAGAATGGACGTTATAAGCGCGAAAAAACCGGTATCGAAACCCGTCGTGAATTTGGCAATCGTATTTTTGTTTTGGATTATTTTGATCAGACGCCCGAGCGCCCCGATTTGTTTCGTTTTCTTTTGGCACATCTGATGAATTTGGAAACTCAACGCTACCGCGTGATTTCTTCCTCGGAAATGAGTCCTTCGTATAAGCCTCATTCTCAAACCGGAGAAATCATTTTGGACACCACTCCTACGATGGGCGGATTTTTATGGCGCTTTGCCAATGCGTGGAAACAGCTTTTCGAATCTTTTTCACGCAAGCGGACGACCGTGTTGCACGCTCAATTTCCGACTGAAACGGTGGAAAAATTTTATCTTAAAAAAATGATTTTGGCCTATGATATTGTGGGGGGGTGGTTGACGGAATTTTTTAGTCAGGAAGTGTATCATCCTCAGGGAATCGAGAATTTTTTCAAACAAAAATTGCGGGTTTTCTTGTCTTCTCACTCTCCCGAAGACCGTGAGCTCACTCAGAAGATTTTGACTCATTTTCACATTAATTTGGATGCGGTGTCTTCCCGTAATGGAGAGGAACAGCTTTTGGATCCGATTCAAATCGGGTTTATGTTTCCTTCCGTGCCCCGTCCTAAGATGCTTCAAGTCGATACTGAAAAAGAGCATTATAGAGATCTTGTGTTGGGTGAAACCGGCGAGGTGGTTCGCGTATTGACCAAGTTGCCTTCTGAAGTTGGAAGTGCTTTTAAACTCAATGATTTGGTGGTTTCCAAGGCGGAACAAGGAGGTAAATTTTCTTTGGTGGGGGTTCATTCCACCACGGGGGAGCTCGTGCTTCGAAATGTTGAAACGGATAATGATTACGTTTTTGAGGGGGTCCAAACTTTTAAGGCCAATTATGTAAAAGATTTAGAAGATCATCGTTTCATTGAACGTTATAATCTTGAGAAAGGGTATGAGAAACAACTCGAAAAATGGGTTGAATATGGCTTTGTGGTGAAGGATGGGAATCGCTACGTTGCGGTCCCTGAGCATATGGTCGACGGAGTGGCTCATGTGGTTTATTCTTGGGAGGATGTTCGCTCTGCGCTTCAGCGGCCCAAATACAAGCAGAAGGCCGAGCAGTTTCATGATACCTGTGGATTTTTGACCCTGCCTCGCATTAAATTGGCTTCTTTGCTGGCTGTTTTTGAGAAAAAATTGGGAGATCCCAATCGAAAGGGATTTCTTTTTCCGAGTGGTACGGATGTCGATTTGAAGGGTATATTGACGTATCGTGATGTGAAAAAGATTGATTTACCCCCCTGTGAATTTTCGTTGATTGAGCACTATCCCGAACTTCCCTTAGCCGGAGCGGCGCGCGTTACTTCTGGACGAGAGCCCCTTCCTACCGGTCTTCATGCGAAAACCTATTTGAGTAAATTGAAAGAAGAGCCGTATTTGGGAGAAGTAATCATGAGTTTGGATGATTTTCTTTGGCTTGCCATTCAGGATGATTTTAAAATTAATCACAACACCATGGTGGTTTTTCCAGACTCCAAACTCAACGGGGCCACACTGGGTGCTTTTTTCTTGTCTTCAGGGAAGCAGCCGTTGCTGGTACAAACCAATGCCGACGCGGCGTATCAGCATCGCGGAGTGAGAACTAAATTTGTCGTGGAGATGCTGTAGCATGCGGGTTTTTTAGAGGAGATTCATCCTACTAAAATACTTTCTCGTATGATTTCTAAAATGTCTTGATGCGCCACTCCATTGGACGCAATGCATCCTTGAATCTCTTGGTCATAGCGTTGTTCCTTTCCGAAAACATCGGTTACTTTCCCCCCCGCGCCTTCCACAATGATTTTCACTGCCGCTGCGTCATGCGGTTTGTTTCCTGAGAAAATATTGGCGATGCATTCCCCGCTGGCCACGAGCATTCCTCCATACACCGTAGACCCCAGCGTTAATATTTTTATGCCCTTTTTACGCAGTTTTTCGCGGATGGGAGAAAAATCGTACTTGAGTTGATGAGGCGTTTCGACCACCACGGTATTGTGCATGGCCAATGGAGAAGAAGATACCGTTATCGGTTTTCCGTTCAGCGTCGTGGGTTTGCCTTTTTCCGCATAGAGCAAGCGATCCATAAAAGGATCAAAAATAACCCCGAGAATCACCTCGCCGTGGTGCGTGAGTGCCAATGAGAAAACACACGTTGGCACCCCATGGGAAAAGGGTATGGTTCCATCGATGGGATCGCAGATCCAGCTGGTGGTGCTTCCCTCTACCGGTGCGCTGCCTTCTTCCGCATTCACGCTGTGTTCCGGAAAATTTTCAGCGACCGCATCAAGCACCATTTGATTGATTCGATGGTCGGTTTCGGTCACCGGAGAATTGTCCTGTTTCCATTCTTTTTTCATCCCCAGTTTAAAATTTTCTTTGATAAGCTGCCCCGCTTGTTTGGCGAGCTGCAGTGCGAAAATCGAATAGGAGGATTGAGCGTGATCCATAAATGATCCTATTGTATAGGAACATGGAGGTCATTTGAATATGGATTTTAATTGAGCCTTCCTAAAATCAATAAGCTTTTTTTATGGAAATTGTGTAAGATTTTCTGGCGCCAAGCCTCTATTAAGTTACGCAAGGTTTCATGACCGACGATCCGCAACAATTATTTTTAGACGCTTATGATCAGTATTCCGATGCCATTTTTCGTTACCTTTATTTCCGGACGTACGATTCGGAATTGGCTCGGGAACTCATGCAGGAAACGTTTATGAAAACCTGGAATCTTATGTCGCGGGATCAATCCATCACTCATCTGAAAGCATTCCTTTATAAAGTCGCCCATAACACCATGTTGACTCATCTCCGCAAAAAAAAGACACTATCGCTTGATAAGCTGATGGAAAAAGGATTTTCTCCCTCCGTGGATTATGAGCAGGAATATCAGTCTAATATCGCGGCGGAGGGGTTGCTATCCCATGTTCATCAGTTGCCTCAGAAATATCAGGATATCATCAAAATGCGTTACATGGATCAGCTTTCGTTGAAAGAAATGTCGACTATTTTGGCGCTTTCTGAAAATGTTTTGTCCGTTCGACTGCATCGCGCTCTTAAAAAGTTAAAATTAACCTTCCCGTTATGAAAGAATCTGAGGACCATCTGGAAAAAATGTTTCAATCGTTTCGTCCCGTGCCGTTGAATCCTAAGGATAAAAATGAGATTCGTCAGCGGTTGATTCGCCATATGGACGAGAATCCCGTTCGACAATCGGGGGAGTGGAAGCAATGGTTTAAACAGCATCTTTTTGTTTTCAATATGGCACAACCGCTTCCCGTGGCTTTTGTTTTTATTTTGCTTTTCGGCGTTAGTTTTCCGGCTCAAGCCAGTGTTCCCGGGGATTTTCTTTACCCTTATAAGGTCCATGTGGTGGAAAATGTTCGTTCCTGGATTGCGGTGACGAATGAATCGCAAACCCAACTGTCTTTTGAACTTGCGGTTGAACGGTTGGAGGAAGCGGAAGTTTTGGCGTCCAATGATGAATTGAATGCGCAAACTCAGCAGTACCTGAAGGAGCAGTTTCAAGGGTATGTGGCTGAGGGTTATGAGGAATTGGATCAGATTAAAGGGAATCAGAATTTTGAGGTGAGTTCTGATTTGGCGGCGACCTTTGAATCCGATTTGAACGCTCATACCAAGATTTTGTTGAGTTTGGCCGGTAGTGATCCCCAAGAAGAGGATTTGGGGAGTTTATTGGGATCCATTCAAGAAGAAATTCAAAATACCGTTATCGTAAAAACCGAAGTCAACTCCACCCTTCAGGCGAGTAATCAAGTTCATGGTGCCGCGCAAGGTAAAGTGGACAGCGTTGAAACTAAAATTGATTCCACGAAAAATTTTTATGAGGAAAATAAGTCTGAGTTGAATGATGACGTGCGTATGGAGATTGAATTTCAGATTGAAACCGCCCAATCTTTAGCGATTAGCGGTCAGGAGCAACTTGAGGGAGACGATTTTCCTCAGGCTTTTGTTATGCTTCAGGAGGCTCAGCAGTCCGCGCATCAGGTGGATACTTTAATTCAGGGCCATATTCGTTTGAATGAGAATAGCGTAGGGGGAACGCATAACGACAAAGACAATGAAAATAGTAATGGCTGGAATGATAAAGGAAATGAAAATTTGTCTAATGAAGAGGGGACAACGAGCGGCAGTGGGGGCAAGGAGAAGAGTGATTCTAATCCCAATGGAGCGGAGGCTACGGGAGGGGAAAAAGAGTCTACTGAGGAAAATACAATTGAGGTTGAAAACGATGTTGAACTCAATGAAGGAGGTGAAGTGGATTTAGAAGTTTCGTTTTAAATTTTTTTGAGGGGTGGGCGGGTTAGGGGGGGATTATTATTATTATTCTTTTTCGAGAATATTTTTAGGTTACTTTTGAAATTTTACAGGTTTGCTATTTTTATTTAAAAATAATATTGACAATAATGCAAATATTTGTTAATTTAATTTCTTTTAAATTTCGGGTTAAAATCACAAAATTATGGGACAAGTCACACCCTGGCCTATTGAAACCACTCTTCATCCTATGGCACGTCTTGCTCAAACGAGGGAGTCGTTTGGAGAACTTCCCTCTCTCGATCGTGCGCTATTCACTTCACTGCAGATGTTTACCAGTCGTCTTCGTGATTATGCCGATGGTTCTTTAAATGTTTCACCGGATGATGCACTGGATGCATTGGCCAGAAAATGTTTTGAAAATCCACAGTTATTGAGAGATATGATTTTGCAGCATGTTAAGCTTTCTTCCGTTGAATCTTTTGAAGGCCCGAGTACATTTTATGCTTGGATCAATAAGGTTTGTCCTGTGGGGTGTAGTTTTTGTTTTTTTAAGTCTCCCGTTAAAGCTCGGGGTGAAGAACGAAGTGAACTTACTCCCGAAGGTGTTGAACGGATGATTGAATTTATTAATCAGGGTAATTTCGAAAGAATGGTGATCACTGGTGGAGGTGAGCCTATGCTTAAGCGAAAAGAAATTTGTCGATTAGCCGAAGCCGCTTCTTTGAAACGTTTGATTCTAGTCACAAGTTCGTATTTTTCTATGAAGTTACCCATGGCTCAAAAAGTTTTGCAGGAATTGAGCGATAGTATTAAGCGAAATCCTAATCGTCCCACATTGGTTTTTCGATTGAGTTTGGATGAGTGTCATCTTGAGCAGCTTGGTGTACGAGGAGACGGTGGACTTTCTTATGTAAGAAATCTTATTGAAGCTTTTTCTGCTTATAAAGACGATCCTCAAATGAAGCTTTTGATTCATACCATTAAGGGGGATCATACCGTTGAACAGTTACTTTCCGAATTGGAAATTGAGCACCGCGAGGATTGCGGAGACTTGGTGGAATCCGCCAGTAAAATTACCGGTAGTTTATCACGAATTACATTAAGCAATGGTTTTAAGTTCGATGTTGAATATTCTCAACTTTTTGATTCTTCTACGGATGTAGATCTTAATCAAACCGAAGGGACGGCTGACTTTAATAATAGAACGTTTGAAGATTTTATTGGAGGACGTGCACGAGGTAATCAGTCGATTGCTTGCAATAATGAAGGTGAAAAGGGCCTTTATTATTTGCATCTGTATGATGGAACGGTTTTTGTTTGGGGAGCAACCGCTCCCGACATCGAACCTTCTCTTTATGAGCATGCTTACAAGGATGTTATTCGGCGAAATGTTGATGATGTACTCACGCGAGGATTTTTAGAAAAGGGCACATTTCATCGAGAAAAAATTGTGGCTGAAGTTGATCCCACTGCCGTACGTCTTGCACGTGGAATGGGGCTTCGTGATTTTTATGCACGATTGTTGCTCGAAAAAGAAACCACTCGTCTGTATGCTTCGCTTCGCTATATTCAAATTTTTATTAAAGAGGGTAGAATTTCTCAGGATCAAATTGATTCTTGGCCAAAGCAACTGGTTGCATTGGTGGCTTTGCCTGCTAAAAAATTGGCTGAATTATGCCGAGCCTCTAAGAAGACTATTGTTCAACAATATCTTCAAGATCCGGGTGTTAACATTGATACGTTGATGGATCTTTATCGACGAGTCCGTTTGGGGCACTTTGATTTTGGGATTGATGTGCTGTTGGAGGAGGTGGGGAATTCCTCTATTGATCTTTCCATACGAGAGGCTTTTATTCAGCATATTCTATCTACAGAGAATTTATCCGTAGCGATTCATCAACCGGAAGAAGTTTTTGAAGTTTAGATTCCGATTCGTTTTTCGCTTCACTTCTTTTTTTAAAAATTATAATTAAAAAACTATAGTTTGAAAAATCTGGATGTCTATATTATTACTGGAAAAATAGGATCGGGAAAAACAACACTTGCGCGTGAATTAGAACGTCATGCGGGTATTCATTTGCTTGATCGAGATTTGATTCGAGAAGAACTGGGCATTACGCATTACGATCCTCGAGATTCTGAGCGCATTGACCATCTTATAGAGGCAAGATTAGAAGAAAATTTATTACGAGGTGAACCGGTGAGCGTTGGTGCGGCTTCTTTTGTTAAACGGGAACGGAGGGTTGATTTTCTTTCTACTTTAGCAGAACTGGAGTCACATATAGGTCGAAGAATTCAAGCGGTATTTATTGAGTGTGTCTGTCCTATCGAAGAAGCCAAAAGAAGAATCGCATTACGTTCTCCGAATGGTGCCGCCACAAACAATCCTGACGATTATGATAAGTTGTCCGTGCATGCTCAACCTATTTGTGCTGAGGAGCTAGTACGATTTCCTCAGGTTTCTTTTTTGAGTTTTGATACACATTCCTGTACTACCCAACCGATTCAAATACGATCCGCTCACCAAGAGGCGGTACGACAAATTGAAAGCGCCTTATCTGATTTTGTCCGTAAGATTTAATTTGCTCGCTACTTTATTTCCATAAATGGCCGTGGTGAGTTTGAACGGATTTTTGTTGGCGGCGTTCTATTGACATCATTTCCTTTTTTATTTAAATTCACAGTCTGTAATTTTATATCGATTTATGAAAAGTTTTATTCTTCATTTTATTTTTGTTTTTAGTCTGTTGTTTTCTTTTATCAATATGGCATTGGCCAATGTGGCTTGGGACAATCGACTTTCCCTCGGGTCTTTATCGGTTGAGTCCACTTTCGATTTTAAAAAATAAAAAGTAGGTTTTTAGCAACTGTTGACCTAACGAGGATTGTCATTACATTCCTTTATGTGAACAGCTTATGGGTCAGTGTAGATTAGGGCTGAGTGGGGGGTGGGCCCATCGATGGTTTTTCGTTATTTTCCGGTTGAGACAGATTTTCGGAATTGATGTTTCCCTTAAAACATCCAATCGTATAAGGGTACTCTTCGGTAGCATGGTAATGGTACATGTTTTTCAGAGAGCCTTCCCATTTGATTTCATGAGTGTGTCCGTGGCATTCATCTAGGTCTGCATTGGTTAAAATTTTTCCATTTTCTCCTTTCTTCCCATACAATCCAAAGCCATCTAAGGCATAGCCTACCAAGGCGGAGTGTTCCGTGTCTCTCGGTGTATCTTCGAGGCAGTTGCTCAAATTATGGTAGTGGTATTGGCCATCCTTTTGAGGGTGCCCATCGCATTGATCTTGAATTTCGTGCGCCACGGCATCTTTTCCTCCTGCATCCAATCCGTTGAAAATCGCGATTCCATTGAGAGCAATAGCCACCATTCCCGAAGCACAACGAGGTGTGGCGGCCAGCGTGGGTTGGACGGGCAAGCTCAGGACAACCTTTTGTTCTTTAATAGAGTTTGGATTCCTGTCATAGAGATAGGCTTCATCCTGTGTGGAAATAGGGTAGGTTCCGGTATTGTGATTGATGGGTAATCCGTTGCCCTTGATTTCTCGTGTCGTCCCTTTAGTTTCTAGGGTGAATTGGGCATTAGCCCAGGAGATGTCTCCATCCACCATTATTTTTTTATTCGGATCCCAATATCCCTCGGATTCATTGATCCATTCTCCAGCTTTGAATGCGCCGCCTCCATTGAGTTGTGTGTCACAGGAGTAAATGAACCCGATTTTAGGTTCATTGGATATTTTTTCATCTCCAAGAGGCAATAGACCTGGGCCATAACCGTAATCGATCGGGCCTGTGGTTCGTTGATTTGACTCTTCTTGAGGAGTTTGTTCTCTGGCGTTGAGATCCTCTTCTGATGGGATTGACGCACTATCTTTACATCCGAAAAGAAACAGGCTCAGAAGGACCAATGCGATTTTGTAGGGATTTTTAGGATTCATGTTGAGAGATTAGGAGATATGCTCTTTAGGTAATTTACTATTTTGAATAATGGATTCCAATAGGAAGAATCCTTCATAAACGCAGAGTAAAGGAGCTGTGCCTTTGCAACCCTCAATGCGAGTCCCGTCCGAAAGAATGCAGTGAAAACCCTGCTTTAGAGTATTTTTGGGGAGGTCATAAAGAAGGACATGAAATCGGGTGCATCGATGGTTTGATCGTTTCTTATAATGAGAATAAAGGCGTGATTCTTGATGTTGGTGATTAGATCTCTGCTCAAATTCAATATATTATGGTAGGGATTTCTATTCATCCAACTATCTGTTGAGTTTGGAATATTCCTTAAATCCCATATTTTTATTTGGAGTTGTTGTGGGGATGATTTTTCTTGAGTGGTGTCCCTCCTCGTATTTCCGTGGGCCTGCCATAGCTCAAAAATATAGTTTGAAAATTGTTCGGGAGTAAGCTGGGTAACGTCGAGATAATCTTTTGAGCGATCCAGTTCAAACGCCTCTAACACTCGCTGGAGTTGCTTTTCGGAGTCCAACTCAGCCATATACGCTCCACTTTTGCTTATATCGATATGTATTTTTAACCGCTCTAACCCATCTTCCTCGGGAGATACATCGCTTTCCATATGAATAAATTGATTAGATCGTGAACCGAATGAACACCCGCGTGAATGATTCTAATTATACCATTTTATTTAGAGGTTGTCACTCATAACGTCATGCGGCACCCTTTTATGATTTATTTTTTAGCGTGATGGCCAAGGTGCTTACCCCTTCCACAACCAGTTTTGCATTTTTGAGATACTGCTCCTCATTCTTTAAATGTCCTTGTTCATCAAAAGCCGCCCAAATATTGGGGATAAGCACTTGATCTCTCACATCAAACATTCTTAATTCACCCACCACTTGCCTTAGCTGTTCGACGACGCGTGCTCCTCCGGCTAGACTTCCATAACTGACGAACCCGACCGGTTTGTTGTTCCATTCTTTATAAGGATAATCGAGTGCATTTTTTAATGCTGAGGGATAGCCATGATTGTACTCTGGAGTGATGATGATATAGCCATTGGCTTCCGCTACTTTATCCAACCAGCGTTGGACGGTTGCGTTGGGATGAGGCCCCTCACGCATGCTGGAGGGGGTGCCATCGGCAAAGAGTGGCATGGGAAAATCAAGAAGGTCGACAAGTTCTAAATTCGCTCGATCATACTCCTTCATGGCGTTCATGAACCACCGTGCCACTCTTTCTCCGGCACGACCCTCTCGGATACTACCTAAAATGACATGAATTTTAATTTTATTCATACTTTTTGGGTTAAAGAACTACTTTTTATTATCCTCTTTTGTGGAAAAAGAATAACGTTAGTAAAATGTGTCCCATTTATGACGAGGTTTTTTGTTCTTTACGTAGGGTGACATAAATTTCCAAGAGCGCAAAAAGCAGACTCAATAGGATGGGGCCCAGTATAAATCCAAGCGCTCCAAACAGTCCCAGTCCTCCCAAAATGGAAAGCAGGATTAGAAACGGATGAACTTGCATGCCTTTTTCAACCAATTTTGGTCCTAAAACATTGTCGACAAGCCCCACGGCGGTTAGACCCCAAATGAGTAATCCGATGGCGGAAATCGTTTCACCGGTGAAAAAGAGGAACAGTACGGAGGGAATGACAACAAGCGAGGTGCCTAGCCCGGGGATGAGTGCGGTTACGGCCGTGATGCTTCCCCAAAGGATGGCACTTGGTACGCCAAAAATCAAAAGTCCAACTGTGGTGACCGCCCCTTGAACCAACGCCACCGTTAGGTTTCCTTTGATGACCGCATTGATCGCCAGAGTCAATTTGTTGAAAATTTGGATGTCATGAATGTCTTGAAGCGGGCTGAGCGAGACAAGGGATTTCTTAAAAGTTTCACCGTCTTTGAATGCGTAGTACAAGGCCATGAGAAAGATGAGCAAACTGGCGGTGGCGCTGGCGATATTGGACGCCAATGACCCCAAATGTCCAACAATCCAGGTGAGTCCTTGTTTGGCGTATTGGTTGATGTCAAAGGTAAAGTCGCTCGGGATGGGAATAAATCAGTGTGTCCCTAGATGACTAAATCCATAGACCGGCCTTCCTCACAGCCTCAACTGTATTGCGATTTGGCCTAACATACGGCTCCTTCCGCAGAATTAGCGCCCTATAAAGTCCGCGCAAATGAAAAAAAATGAAATCAATTCCATTCGGCCTCCAAAGAAATACGGGATAAGAGGTTATTAGCTGCGAAGCTATATATGAGGACCATATACTATGATTGGCATGCTCGCGTTCGTATGGATAGACTATTTCGGCACCATTGGGTTCCAGCGCATATTTTTTGATTAAATCCCCTCTCACAAAAATAGCATTAGTTATTGTGGCACCAATCAGCTTGTACCCCTGCACGGACCCTATGCGTTCTAGAGCCTTTATTGAACATCTCAGAAACATTTGCGATTTAGTATCTTGATAGTCAATCCAAGGGGGAATGTGATTGTTGTACTCAACAATACAAATAGCCGGATTGACTTTTGATATACCCTCGAAAATATAACAATCAATCGAGTCGATATCTATTATAACCAGACCATGCTCGAGTGATATGTTTCCTCTTTTGCAGTGATTTTCAATTGTTTTCTCACCCTCATATCCTATGCAATCATTTATTGCAACAACCTTCTTGGCGCCATTCGTTACATTTTTCAGCTTCGCAAACCTCTCTGGATTAGCATCAATTAATAGCGCCCCCCAATCTTTTTCCCTCCACAGCGTGTAGACGTTAGAATTTGTAACTCCATCTCCAGCTCCAACCTCCAAGCATACCCTATTTATATCCTCCTTCATTAATTCCACAAGAAACTCAATAATACCATCTTCCCCATATTGAGAGGTAACATTTTTCTCTACAGATCTCAGGGTTTTGTAATTAATCACGAGTTACACCTTTCAAAACAACATTTATTTGTAGAATTTTTCAATTTCAATGCATACGCGCACAATATCCTCATCTCTTAGC
>Ga0076332_1008_pt1 | contig 12899 bp, 10 predicted proteins | sample RifGroA2_FD_67839 | JGI IMG/M metagenome (GOLD analysis project Ga0076332, IMG submission 67839) | Peregrinibacteria bacterium GW2011_GWA2_44_7 | reverse complement strand
CTTGGCTTACAAAACCCCTTATGAAATTATGATTCTAAACAATCGCTTTATTTCCACTTCCAAAATCTCTACTGGTGCTTTTGAGGGCTGAATGCAGGATTAAAGATAAGAATATAATATAACGCATATATTAAAATTTGTCAACCAATTTGACCCTAAGAAAATACACCCATACACACATAGAAGCTTGTAATAAAATGCCAATAATGAAATTATACTACCGTCCTTAACTTCGTTTTCATGTGTGGAATTTTTGCCTACCATGGCCCTCAAAACAATGCGGCACTACTTGCCGTCGAAGGCTTGAAAAATCTGGAATACCGAGGGTACGATTCATGGGGAATTGCCTGTAAGACAACGGATCGCATTGAGGTGGAAAAACATGTGGGGAAAATATCGAATGTGGAAAAACTGAAACCGGAACTCATGGACGAGGTGAATCATATCGCCATTGGACATTCGCGTTGGGCCACTCACGGTGGAGTCACCCGTGCCAATGCCCACCCGCACCTGAGCCAAGACGGGAAAATTGCCATTGTTCACAACGGCATCATTGAAAATTATATGGAACTCAAAAAAGAACTGATTGAAAAAGGATTTCACTTTATTTCGGAAACGGATACCGAAACCATGGCGCACATGATTGAATATTACATGGAGCAGGAAAAAGGAGATTTCGAAAAAGCCTTTCAAAAAGCCATCCAAAGACTAGAAGGGCGCTATGCTATTTTGGCGATTGCACAGGATGAGAATAAAATTTTGGCGGCGCGAAAAGGCTCGCCCTTAATCGTGGGCGTAGGCCCTTTGGATCACGAATTTTTTATTGGATCGGATGTTCCCGCTTTTCTCAAATACACCAAACGTGTCCTGTATTTAGATGATGAACAAATGGTAGTGTTGAGCGAAAAAGGAGCTAATTTCTATACGATTGAAAATGGAGCTCCGCTTGAAAAAAGAGTGGTGGAACTGGATCTGGATTTACAAAGTGCCGAAAAAGGAGATTATCCGCATTTCATGATCAAGGAAATCATGGAACAAAAAGAGACCATTCAGCGCGCCATCAATCAAGATCCGGAGACATTGAAAAAAGTAGCCCAGGCCATAAGAGACGCTTTTGGAACGTTTCTCATCGGATGCGGAACCGCGGGGAAAGTGGCTCTCGCAGGATCTTATCTTTTTTCCCGGATTGCAAAAAAACATGTCAATTTCACGTTTGGCTCCGAATTTGGAAGTTATCAAGATTTTTTGACGGATAAAACATTGATGATCGCCATCTCACAAAGTGGAGAAACCGCCGACACGTTGGAGGCGATCGAAATTGCAAAAAAGAAGGGGGTAAAAATTGCCACCATTGTGAATGTGGAAAGTTCCACCATGGCTCAAATTTCCGACATGGTGGTGCCGATCAAGGCAGGCCCCGAAAAAGCGGTCGCCTCGACCAAGGCCACCACCTCACAGCTGGCCATTTTAACACTGCTTGCCTATGCCACGGTCGGTCGATTGAATGAAGGACAGCAATTGCTCATCGCCACAGCGGGAGAAATCAACGACATGCTCAACCCCCGGTATGAAGAACACATTCGAAAATTAGCAGAAAAAATCCAAGCCGTGGAAAGCATGTACATCATTGGAAAAGGCCTCAATTATGCCATGGCGCTTGAAGCCGCCATCAAACTCCAAGAAGTTTCTTACATCCATGCCGAAGGCTTTGCCGCTGGGGAACTCAAGCATGGGCCGCTGGCCCTCATCGCAGAAGGGACACCCTGTGTCGTGATTGTGGCCAATGATGAAACCCGTTCGGACATTCTCAATAATGCCATGGAAGTGAAAGCCCGCGGGGGCTACATCATCGGTATTGCGCCTCAAGAATCGGAAATTTTTGACTATTGGATCAAAGTACCGGATGCGGGAAACGCCTCCCCCATCGTGAACATCATTCCAATTCAAATCTTGGCCTACCATTTGGCCGTGGTACGACAAAACAACCCCGACATGCCCCGCAATTTGGCCAAGAGTGTCACTGTGAAATAACGGCAATAAAGCTTTTCGCTCTAGGACTATTACCAATCCGTTGCTGCGCCAAATGATCAAGCATTAAAAAATCTCCTTGAGAGATCGGGACAAAATGTGGTTCTGAATCAACGCCTGATTTAAATTCCACCATAGAATGTATGATTAAGGAACTCAAAAGAATATATTAAAACATATAGTGCGTTACAATAAAAGCAAATACCAATAAGCTCCCCCTCCCCTCTCATGTCAAAAAAAACAAAGATCGTATGCACTCTGGGGCCTTCCTCGGACAGCGTGACGATTTTAGCTCAAATGATTGATGCGGGCATGAATGTGGCTCGCTTGAATTTTTCGCATGGATCATATGATCACATGAAGCACATCATCGGCAATGTTCGCAAAGCCAGCCAAAAAACAAGCAAACCGGTGGCACTCCTGCAAGATCTACAGGGTCCAAAAATTAGGCTGGGAACCCTGCCGGAAACCGGCATTCCTGTTAAAAAAGGCGAAACCATTCTTCTTTCCACCGACCCCGAACTCAAAACACATTCTCAATACAACGTCATACCGGTTCAATACGCCCAGCTGCACGAGGATGTTAAAGTCGGAGATGCGCTCCTCATAGACGATGGGTATCTCGAAGTGAAAATCATTAAAAAAGAAGGAAAAAACCTCTTTTGCAGCGCAAAAACGAGCTGGATTTTAAAAAGCCATAAAGGAATCAATTGCCCGACTGCGTCCATTCGCGCCAAAACCATCACCGCAAAAGATTGGGCCGACCTGGATTTCGGATTGAAACAAGGCATAGACTATGTGGCGCTTTCCTTTGTGAAATCGGCTCAAGATATTGAAGAATTGAGAGGAAAACTCCATAAAAAGGGGCATCCTGAAGTTAAAATCATCGCCAAAATCGAGCGACATGAAGCGGTTAAAAACCTGGAAGCCATCGCCAAAGCCTCGGACGGACTAATGGTGGCGCGCGGAGATCTGGGCATTGAAATCCCGGCCGAACAGGTTCCCATCGTGCAAAAAGAAATGGTTCACTTGGGATTAAAATACGGAAAACCGGTGATCATCGCCACTCAAATTTTGGAATCCATGATCCAAAACCCTCGGGCCACCCGAGCGGAAATCAGCGATGCCGCCACCGCCATTTTCGACCATGCGGACGCCTTCATGCTGTCCGGAGAAACTTCCACCGGTAAATACCCCCTGAGAGCGGTCCAAACCTTGGCCAAAGTGGCGCATGCCGTTGAAAAAGAACTGGAGAAAAAAAGCTATCTCCTCTCGCAACCCCGATCACTAAACCAAAAGCCCCTCACGGATGCCACCTGTACCAATGCCGCCCTGCTTGCCGAAGAAATCGGCGCCGAGGCGTTGGTTGTTTTCACTCAAAGCGGATACACTGCGGAACAAATCATGAAACATCGCCCCCGCACGCCGGTAGTCGCAGTGACACCAAATCCCACCACGTTTCGACAGCTCCAATTGGTATGGGGCATTCATGAAATCATCTTCAGTAAAACAACCCCAACCAATGAAACCGCCTTCCTTAAAACACTGGTCCCCATCCTCAAAGAAAAATGGGGATTGAAGTCCGGAAATGAAATCGTGTGGGTGAATGCACAAAAAGGTCAAAGTTTTATACGAACGATTGTCCTCTAATTTGTTTATTTTCATGCGTATTCTAGGAATCGATCCCGGTACCGCAACGACCGGATTCGGCATCATCGAAGTAACTGGAGGCCGGTTTCGCCCTCTCAATTTCGGCCACATTCAAACCGAAAAAACGTACTCTCAAGCGGAGCGATTGGATCAAATCGCCTACGATTTGGCACTACTTTGCCAACAATGGCGTCCTACGGCTTGCGCCGTGGAAAAACTCTTTTTCAGCAAAAACGTAAAAACCGCCATGGTCGTGGCGGAAGCCAGGGGAGTGATCTTGCAAACCTTGAAGCGATCAGGGTATCCTATCTTTGAATACAACCCGGGAGAAATTAAAATGGCCATCACGGGTTACGGAAAAGCCACCAAAGATCAAATTCAAAAAATGGTGGTTCACCACCTCCAACTCAAACAAATCCCAAAACCGGACGATGCCGCCGATGCGCTCGCCATCGCCCTCTGTCATGCGCACCACAGTCGCTACCAGCAACGAGTTGCCACTCCCTCCTCCTAATTCCTCCTCCCTTATGAAAAGCTTCTTGATCGGAATGTTGGTTTCCACCGGGCTGATGTTCACCTTCATCTACAGCACCGCCATCAATCCGTCCGTGTTGACTAATATTTTAAGTGCCCAAGAAAACACAAGCAATGAGGCATCGGAGGAAAATGAATCCACCTCAATAGAAGAAGGCGCCGCCCCGGAAGAAACGGGAAGCCAATCGTATCAAACTAAAATCGAAAAAGGAGATGCCCTTTTTAAGGAAGGATATTATGAATTGGCGGCACAACAATATGAACAAGCCAGCGTGATTGAAACCGACTTGTCGGAACCCTTCAACAAATTGGGCGCAGCCTATTTTGAAAATGAAGACTACGAAAAAGCACTCGATGCCTTCACTGAATCGTTGAAAAAAAACTCAACGCAAGCCATCGCCCAAATTGGATTGGGAAGAAGTTTACTGGCTCTCGAAAAATTTGATGCGGCAACCCAACATTTCGCTCAATTGACCATGAACGACCCGGGGATTGTTTATTATCAAGGGGTGATGAGTGCCTATAACGGGGACTATGAAAAGGCAAAACTGAATTTCACCCAACTCATTCCCGAAAAAAATACCGCAAAAATCGGTAGCGAATGGCCGGGAAAAGCACAAAACTATCTAAACTCGATGGAGGAATACGTCGGAGCTCAAGACCCCAATCCCAATTACATCAAGACCCTAATGGCGCGCAGCTTTGTGGAAACCGGAGAAAAAACCTTGGCCATCAACACGCTCTACAAAGTGTTGCAACAAGAATCCGACTATAGAGACGCCTGGATTATATTGGGATACACTTATCTGAATGAAGAACAATGGAACGAAGCGCAAGACGCCCTCTTTAAAGCGGTTGAAATCGACCCCACCAAAGCGGAAACCCGTTATTTCCTGGGACTGACCTACTACGCCAAAGAAGACTACACCTCCACCATCGCGCAGATGGAATTGGCGCTTCAAAGCGGCTTCAAGCCGGTGCTCGATCCGTACACGAAAATCGGAGACAGTGCCGTGCATGTTCAGGATTATCAAAAGGCAATTGAAGCCTATGAAAAAATTCTGGTACTGGACTCGGGAGAAGTGGACCTCTTCATTCGTCCCGTTTGGATTTATATTGATCATCTGAATAATCCCAAAAAAGCCATTGAATGGGCCGAGCGAGCGGTCACCGAACACCCCAATGAAGCCATGGGATACAATCTCTTGGGATGGGCCCAGATGGCCAATGGAGAATTGGAAGAAGCGGAGCAAAACTTAAATTATGCCTTGGTACTGGATTCCAAATTGGCCGCCGCGTATCTTAATTTTGGAACCCTCTATGAAAAAGAAGGAAAACTGGAACAAGCCAAAGAAAACTATAAACGAGCCTACACCTTGGATCCTTCGGGATCAGCGGGGAATCGCGCGGCGGAAAATTACAATCGACTCCAAAACACCACAACCGAATCACAAAACACCGTAACACCTTCAGACAAAACCACTCCTACACTTTAAAAGCCCCCCCCATGCCTCCTTTTCCAACTCCCCTTCTTTTCGTCGCCGGACTTCTTTTGGGAAGCTTCTTAAGCGTGCTCATTCCGCGACTCCATAAAAATGAACGCGGAATCTTTGCGGGGCGATCTCAATGTACTCATTGTAAAACAACCCTCAAAGCCACCGACCTCATCCCGCTGGTGAGTTATGTGCTCTACAAAGGAAAATGCCGTTATTGCAAAGAATCCATTGGATGGACTTATCCCGCATTGGAACTTTCAACGGCCTTTCTATTTTTAGGACTCGGCTTTTCCGGACTGACGCCATTGCCTCTCTATCTTTTCTATGGACTGGTACTCATCTTTATTTTCTTTTACGACCTACGCTATCTGGAGATTCCCGATGAAGTGATGCTACCCAGTATTTTCGTCGCCATTTTAGCCAATTTAACCCCGTACGGTATCCCCTTTCTGGACGGACTGTACGGAGCACTCATCATGATGAGCCTCTTTTTAATCCAAATCGTACTCTCAAGGGGACGTTGGCTCGGCGGAGGAGATTTACGCATTGGGGCCTTCATGGGATTTATTTTGGGATGGGAACTTACACTCGTTGCCCTACTCATGAGCTATCTCATAGGAGCAACAATAAGCCTAATTTTGCTGGCACTAGGAAAAGTAACGCGAAAAACAATGGTACCTTTTGGCCCCTTTCTGGTTCTGGGGACTCTAATCGCCTTATTCTGGGGACCACAACTCATAGAATGGTATTTGAACTTTATTCAACTATGAGCAAGCAAAAAAAAATAATTTCCTCGTCAACAGAAGACAAGAAAGTACTTTTGGTTATCCTGGACGGTTTTGGAGAGGGGAAAGCCACCAAAGGAAATGCCATCACTCAGGCTAAAATGCCTTTTTTCAATGGCCTAAAAAAAGACTATCCCGTTACCTTATTGAAAGCATCGGGAAACGCGGTCGGGCTACCCGCCGGGTATCAAGGGAACTCCGAAGTGGGACATTTCACGATCGGATCGGGACGAATCACATGGCAGTCTTTTGAAGCCATCAATCAATCGATCAAAGATAAAAGCTTTTTCACAAAACCCGAACTACTCAAGACGATTGAACGGGCAAAAAAAAATAAAGGAGCGGTTCATTTGGTAGGCATGATTTCTGATCAAGGAGTTCATGCACACATCAATCATCTTTTTACCTTGATGAAACTGGCAAAAGCTCAAAATATGAATAAAATTTTTATTCATTGCATTCTCGATGGAAGGGATGTTCCCGAAAGGTCCGCCGGCGAATTCATTGAACAAATTAAAAAGAAAATAAAATCACTTCACTGCGGGAAAATAGCAACCCTCATCGGTCGCTACTACGCCATGGACCGAGATTCCAATTGGGACCGGACGCAAAAAGCCTACGAGCTCTTGGTCGAGGGAAAAGGGGAAGGTTGTTCCGATGCACAAAAAGCAATTAAAAAAGCGTACAAAGAAGGGGCGGAAACCGATTACTACATTCCACCTTACGTAATCGATCCGGAAGGAAAAATCAAATCCGGGGATTCCGTTATTTTCTTCAACTATCGAACGGATCGTGCGCGACAACTCACAGAAGTATTTGTGAATAAAAAATTTGATCAATTCGAGCGCAAGCATTCCTCCGTCAATTTTGTGGCCATGGGGCCTTACACGGAAAAAGCCCCTGTGGTTTTCCCCTGCCCCCCGATTAAAAATAATCTGAGCGAGATTCTGTCTCAGCATAAAATGCTCCAACTCCGCGTCGCGGAAACGGAAAAATACGCGCATGTCACATACTTTTTCAACAGCCAAAGGGAAAACCCCAACCCTGGTGAAGACCGACTAATGATCCCTTCTCCCAAATGCCCTTCCTACGCCGAGCAACCGGAGATGAGCGCAGAAGGCGTAACTCAAAAAGCCATCTCCGAAATCCGCAAAAAAAAATACGCTTTTATTGCCATGAATTACGCCAATCCCGATCTTGTGGGGCATTCGGGAAATTTAAAAGCCACCATTCAGTCCTGCGCAATAATCGACAAATGCTTTTCACGCTTGATTCCCGAAGCGATTAAAAACGAATACACGATTTTAGTCACCGCCGATCATGGCAATGCCGAAGAGATGCTCTATCCGGATGGTTCCGCATGTCCCTCACACACCACCAATAAAGTGATTGGAATACTTGTTTCTTCTCCAAAACTGCCTTATACCCTTAAAAAGGGAAAAGGACTCCAAGACATTGCTCCCACAATTCTCGAACTGATGGGAATCCAAAAACCAAAAGAGATGACCGGACAATCCTTGCTTGAAGAACCATTGCCAATCAACAAGTAACATTTGACTTCTAACTCCTATTCCTTATGAAAGCGGTGATTCTCGCCGGTGGAACCGGCACTCGTCTCTGGCCCCTCAGTCGTCTCAAAGCCCCCAAACAGTTTCAAGCGCTCGCCTCCGGAAAAACTTTATTCCAAGAAACAGTGGACCGCCTTTCCTTTTTGAATGCCAAGGACATTTTTGTGGCGACCAATAAAGATTTTGTAAAACTGGTGCAAAAGCAGGTGCCCCAAATCCCGCTCAAAAATATAATCATCGAACCCGCCCTGCGCGACACGGCCTCGTGTATCGGACTTGCGGCCGCACTCATTGCCAAACAGTTTCCCGAGGAAGTGATGGCGGTCATTTATGCGGATCACATGATCAAAAAGAAAAAAGAGTTCGCGCAAAAACTCAAAGTGGCGGAACAGATCGCGCGCGAGGAAAAAAGCCTCAACATCATTGAGGTCAAAGCCAAATTTCCGAATGTGAATCTGGGTTATGTCAAAATCGGAAAAATGCTGCGAACGCTGAAAGGAGTGGAAGTATATGAATTCGAAAAATTCATCGAAAAACCGGATGAAAAAACAGCGAAAAAACTCCTTCAATCCTACAAGTATCTCTGGAATACCGGAATTTATGTCTGGAAAGTATCGACCATTCTGGAGGCCTACCAAAAACATCTTCCGGACACCCACCAACGTTTGATGAAAATCCAAGCCGCGTGGGGAACCTCCACCGAAAAAAAAACCCTTGAAAAGGAGTACTCGGAATGCCAAAAAATATCGATCGACTACGCCATCATGGAAAAAGTGGACACGAAGCAAGTGCGCATCATTCCTGCCGATTTGGGCTGGAGCGACATTGGAACCTGGCTGTCTCTGCATGAAGAAATGGCTCGAAAACCCAGCGACAATTTGATCCAAGGAGAATTCGTGAACATCGGCAGCGAAGGGTGCATTCTCCAAAACAATGAACTCAAAAAAATGATCGCGGTGGTGGGGCTCAAAAATATTGCGGTGATCAACACCAAAGACGCCTTGTTGATTTGCGATAAATCGCGTTCTCAAGATGTAAAAAAAGTAGTGGAACTATTGAAAAAGAATAAAAGGGAAGACTTGCTGTGAGCGAAGACTTTTCTTCTCTGCGCGAGGACTAATCTCTAAAATTGCTCCACACCATAAAAAAATTTATTATCAATATCTGCTCCTGGAAAAACCGCGATTTTTCGCTAAAGTGGGAGCAATGATGCAGCACAATCCTTTTGCAATGCCGATCGAGATAAAAATTAAACCTTGGGGACGCGAAATTTGGTTTGCTCATACCGAAAAATACGCGGGCAAAATCCTTGAAGTCAAAAAAGGACACCGTCTCTCTTTGCAGTACCATGAACAAAAACGAGAGACTCAGTATGTGTATTCCGGAAAAGTAAAATTCATTTACGGCCCGGACGAAGCACATTTGGAAGAAAAAATCCTCAATCCGGGTGAAGTCGCCGATGTACCCGTTGGAATGTTGCACCGAGTCGAAGCCCTGGAAGACTCTCAGATTTTTGAAGTTTCAACCCCTGAACTCACCGACGTGGTCAAACTGGCCGATGATTACGGTCGTTTTGGCAAAGGCAATGACGAAAGCAAAGATCAAGAATTGGCCCGAAAACAAAATCCATCACTTTAGGACTTTTTCATCAATTTTTATTATTTTCACTCTTTAATCTAATGAATAAACGCACGATCACCTATTTGAGTCTCATTGCCATTTTGAGTCTAACGTTTGGATTTTTGGACACCCCCTACGCCAAACAAAAGGGACTGATCCCCTCGCTTCCCGAAAGCTTTGCCGAACAAAAGATCAATCTGGGGTTGGATCTCCAGGGCGGAAGTCAACTCGACTATAAAATTGATTTGAGACGAGTTGAACCTCAAGATCAAGAGCAAATCATTGAAGGAGTTTTGCAGGTGATCAACAAAAGAGTGAACGCGCTGGGAGTATCGGAACCCAATATTTACCGTTCTCAAGTGGGAGACGAAGAACACATCGTGGTGGAGCTCGCGGGAATTAAAGATTTGGAACAAGCGAAGGCATTGGTCGGAAAAACCATTCAGTTGGAATTCAAAGAAGAAAATACAGCGCCTCTTTCCGAGCAAGATTTTGCAGCGATTGAAAAACAAGCTGAAACCGCTTTTAACCGCATCCAAAAAGAGGAAGCCTTTGAAGTGGTCGCCGAAGAAGAAAGCCTCGCCTATCCCGGCAAAGTGAATTACATGAAAGCCTCGGAGGATTCCTACGATTTCAAAAGCGTTTTACCGGATGAATACTTTCCTTACATCGACCAAACGAGTGTAGAAAGCGTCGTCCCCAAACTCATCAAGGCCACGGATGGATACACCATTGATGCGACAGGCAACTTGAAAGCGCTTGAGGGTTACTTCGTCATCAAAGTCCTTGACCGTAGGGAAGGAGAAAAAAATCAGCACGAAGACAAAGAAGTGAAAGCCAGTCATGTATTGATCGCGTATAGTGGAGCGGAACGAGCGGATGCAAACGTGACAAGAACAGAGGAAGAGGCCAAAGCCTTGGCGGAAGAAATACAACAAAAAGCGGCAAGTGAAGAAGATTTCGGAGCGTTAGTGCAAGAATATTCGGATGAAGCGGGTTCGGACGAAAGCAAAGGAGATTTGGGCTTTTTCAAGCCGGGGGTGATGAGCAAAAACTTTGAAGATGCGGCATTCGCACTGGAAAAAGATCAAATTTCCGAAGTGGTCGAAACGGAATTCGGATTTCATGTGATTAAAGTCACCGACATCAAACCGGAAGTGAACACCACGGTAACGGAAACAGAATACAAACTGGAAAAATTATTCTATTCCACCGCGCAAGATCCCTGGAAAGCCACCGAATTGACCGGAACCTATTTCAAAAGAGCCGAAGTCGCTTTCAATCAAAGCTATGTCCCCTATGTTTCAATCGAATTCACCGATGAAGGAGGGAAGCTGTTTGAAAGCCTTACTGAAAAAAATGTAAACAAAAAAATTGCCATTTTTGTCGGTGGAGAGTTGATTTCCGCCCCCAATGTGAATGAAAAAATAACCGGCGGAAAAGCTCAAATCACGGGAAGTTTCAGCATTGAAGAAGCGTCGAACTTGGCACGAGATTTGAACACCGGAGCCATCCCTGCCCCTATTGTCCTGGTAGGGCAATACACAATTGGGGCGTCATTGGGTCAGGAAGCCATGGAAAACAGCATGAAAGCCGGATTGCTGGGACTGGCCATTCTCGCGGTATGTATGGTGCTCTACTATCGATTCTTCGGACTCTTAGCGGATGTCGCCCTGGTGATTTATGCGCTCACCTTGATGTTCTTCATTAAAATCGCATTGCCCATGGGCATCGCGATCATTCTTTCTTTGATCTTATTCGGTGTCTTGGTTTCAAAAATACTCAAAAACAAGGACTCTGGTTGGGAAAAGCTAATTTCCTTCTTTGTGGCCTGTTTCGCGCTCTTCTTCATGAGTTACATGTTTGCCAATGCGATTGTGCTCACCTTGGCCGGTGTAGCCGGAGTGGTCCTCTCTATCGGTATGGCCGTGGATGCCAACATTCTAATCTTCGAACGCATCCGCGAAGAACTTCGCAATAAAAGACCTTTGGATTCCGCCATTGAAGTGGGATTTGAACGGGCGTGGAGCTCCATTCGAGATTCCAATTTCTCGTCCTTGATCACCACCGCCATCTTGATGTATGTCGGAACGTCAATCATCAAAGGATTCGCGGTCAACTTGGCCTTGGGTATTTTAATTTCCATGTTCACGGCCATCACCATCACCAAAACATTTTTAAAAAGCATTGTGGGGACCTGGATCGCCAAAAATGATTTTTTAATGGGAGTGCCGAAAAAACCGCACGGGGACTGGAAAATTGTACCCCGACGAAAAATTTGGTTTGCAATCTCAGGACTCCTACTGGTGATTGGGCTCTTGGCCATCCCCGGCTACGGACTCAAATTCGGAATGGATTTCACAGGAGGAACCCTGATGGAATTAAAATTTGAAGAGCCGGTGACCGCTGAAAAACTGATCGAAAGCGTTAAAACCGCAGAGGGGGAATTGAAGGCGGCGCAACCTGCTGTGGCAGAAGAAAATGCAACCACCGAAGAAGGGATTGTCGAATTCGGAGAACCCGTCGTGGTTTCCAGCGGAGAAAATAGCTTCATCATCCGAATGAAACACCTCTCCAGCGAAACCCATGATCAGCTGGTTCAAAAACTTCAAACCTCGATAGGCTCATTTGAAGAAATCCGGTACAGCACGATTGGAGCCACGATTGGAAACACCATGAAACAAAAGGCCTTAACCGCTTTAATACTGGCAGTGGTCATGATGGTGCTCTACATCGCCTTTGCCTTCCGCCAAATCCCCAAAGAAATCGGCCCATGGCGCTTTGGAATTGCAGCCATCATTGCATTGATTCACGATATTTTCATCACCCTGGGTTTTTACGCACTCCTTGGGCATTGGACCGGGGCGGAAGTGGATGCACTCTTTGTAACGGCAATCCTGACCATCATCGGGTTCTCGGTGCATGACACGATCGTCGTATTCGATCGAATACGCGAAAAACTGAAACACCAAAAACGAGGAGAATCCTTTGAGCATGTGGCGGATCTCGCTCTCAATGAAACCTTGGCGCGTTCGGTGAACACCTCACTCTCCGCGATCATTACCGTAAGCATTTTGGCCCTCTTCGGGGCTCAGTCCATTCAACATTTCCTACTGACACTTGTGGTAGGGTTCACGATGGGAACCTACTCGTCAATCTTTGTTGCCACTCCCCTGCTGGTTTCCTGGCACAACCAGAACAATAAAAAATAAAACCAC
>Ga0076332_1047_pt1 | contig 13173 bp, 11 predicted proteins | sample RifGroA2_FD_67839 | JGI IMG/M metagenome (GOLD analysis project Ga0076332, IMG submission 67839) | Peregrinibacteria bacterium GW2011_GWA2_44_7 | reverse complement strand
GATTTTTAACCCGCTGCTCCTGACAATGAATCGAAAGTTTTCGAATGATGGCTTTAACCTGATCCCTGGAAAGGTTGAACACCTTCGCATAATGGCTCATCAAGGTGTCCAACGCGGCCAACATGCTCGGAAACTCCGCACGTTCGCCCTCTAGAATATCTCGACGAATCGCATCCGCACGAATGTCTTTCGGCCAAGCATCTAGAGGCTCGATCCCGACGAAAAGTGTTCGCTCCACTTCCCCCGATTCTACACGAGAGGCGGCGCGCCCAAATGCCGGCTGCGAATTGGAATAGGAACGTTCAAAAACAGAATCGCCCAGGCAGTCCACTCCGGCGGCCTTTAAGCGCTCCACGAGCTGCGGCACCAAATCGGCAAACAAACGATCTCCGGTTTGTGTGGTGATGACCACTTCGCCGACTGAACGATTTTGCCCCAAGGCATTGACCGCTGCCTGTACCGTTGAGTCCATCAACCGCAAAACCGCTTCCTGCCCCTCGCCCTTTTCACAGGGGGTCAGTGCAGTGCTTTCCACCCACACGTTTTCATAAAATTCAGCCATTGTTTGGAATTAAAGAGCTTTATCCTATCTAGAACTCTTATTTCATTTTTTGCAATAGCTATTTTACGACTGATTCCTAGAAGCTGTTCACCTAAAGGAGTTTGTAATGGCAAACCTCATAAAGGATCTGGATTCAAGGCATGAGAAGCGTAGCGTACATGAAAGATACGGGTAACAAAGAAGACTGGCTCTTTAGAGTTTTGCCCGGAGGGAAGTGGGTTTCGCTATTTCTTAAGCGCACCTCAATCACGGGCAACTGAGTGCGATGTACATTTCCTTAAAAAATCGCCCGATTGTTCGTGTAGATCAATGTTCACTAATGTTCACTGAGGGCTTGAACTCTTTTTATTTATGATCCATCGTCCAAATCCCTTCCCATAGCCCGATTGGAGGAGTTTCTTGGAGCATTTTACAACGGGCTTTATAGGTTTGTAGCGGACCGTCGTTGGGTATGGATTGAAGCAGCCGATCAAAGGCCGCTAGCGCCTCGGCAAACTGTCCCTTTCGATACAACTCCAGTCCCTGATGGTACTCTGCGATGAACGTGACTTGTGTGGGAGTGAGCTGCCCTTTGGGCACCAAAAGTTCGTAAACTTCCACCGCATGATCTTTCCCTTTCACCCTCAAAAGATCAAGTTTTCGGACTTCAAAGGCACCTCCCAGCGCGGCCAAGGTCTGATCCGAAACCATCACATGGGTTCCATATTCCTTATTGGCACTTTCCAGGCGGGACCCGAGATTCACAATGTCTCCCATGATCGTGTAATCGAACCGCTCCTTGGAGCCCACATTCCCGGCAATAACCTCTCCAGTGGACAGGCCTACACGGAAGTCGAGCTGAGGCTTTCCCTCCTGAGCCCAACGGGCATTGAGCGGCGCCAAGGCGGCGCGGCATTCCAGTGCGGTTTTTGCGGCGAGTACCGCATGTTCCGGCTGATCCAGAGGAGCGCCCCAAAAGGCCATGATGGCATCTCCTTCGAACTTGTTCAAATTCCCGCCGTTTCGCAGTACCACGGCGGTCATGGCTTCAAAATAATCATTGACTTGCGCCACCCACTGCTCCGGAGTGAGTTTTTCGGAAATGTTCGTGGAGTTGGCGATATCGGAAAAGAAAACCGTGACGGTGCGGGTTTCCCCTCCAAGTTTGAGCATTTCCGGGTTTTCAATGATCTTTTCAACGAGATCTTTGTTCACATATTTGCCAAAGGCCGTGCGCAGTTGGGTTTGCTGGCGCGATTCCGTGGTGTAACGGTACAAAGTCGAAGCGAGGTAGGCAACAAAAAAGGCAAGCGGTGGATAAACCAGATTGAGGATGAGGCCGCGGTCGAAGAAAAAGGAGGCGCTCAGGTGGTAACCTAATATGGCGAGCGCGGCTGCGGCGAGGCCTGGCCACATCCCAAGGACGAGGACGGCGGCCGTGAGGGCCAGTGCCCCAAAGAGGATGGTCAGGATTTGAGAAAAACCGGACTGCTCCTGTAAAAATTTACCCTCCAGAAGGGTTTGTATGGCATTGGCGTGGACTTCGACTCCGGGCATGGGCCGATCAGGCGATGTAGGAGTAATGAGGTGGTCTTGGATCCTTTCTGTAATCACTCCGATCAGAACAATTTTATCCTTTACGTCTTCGGGTTTGAGGTAGCCGTTGTAGGCATCCACAAAAGAAACCATTTTAAAGGAGTAGGGCGGAGCGGCGTAGTTGATGAGGAGTTGATTATCGAAACCAACATGGGACGCCACAAAAGCATCACTTCCTTTTTTGAAAGTCTCTGCCAGTTGAATGCTAAAGCTTTTTAGTTCTTTGGATTGGCTTGTTTCAATGATTTTAGATGGGACACGCCGAACCACCTCATCCGAATCGTGATAAAAAATTACAGAAGAGGTTTTTACTTTATTCTGAAAAACACTCAATAAAGGAATTTCTTTGATCTCAAATTTTTCCTTCGAAAGCAGAAAATTTTCAGCCACATAAATATTATCGTATTTTTCAAAAGTATCAGCTAATTTCTGGTCACTGGGATGAACAGCGTTAAAATAACCTCCCGTAATTTCTGTATATTCTTTAAGTGTTGGATTTTTTTGAAGTATTTCTTGAAAGGTTTTGGTTGAAATACCTTCGGTTTTTTCCGTAAAAAATAGATCAAATCCAATCGCTTTGGCTCCTTTTTGCTCTAAATCTTGAATAAGATCGGCATAATAGGCTCGATCCCAATTGCCCCATCGCCCCATCGCATCGGGAGCAATGCTATTTTCATCAATTCCGATGATAAGGATTTTATCAGAAGGCTCATTGCGGTCGTAGAGGTGATTTGAAAGCTTTAAATTCCATTTTTCAAGCGGATTTAGAGTCACAAAAAGGGCGCACAACAGGGAAATCCCCAAAGTAAGGGCCATGACCGCTTTTATTTTTTGTTTTATTTTTGGCTTGAGCATCTTATTATTCTACCATAAAAATACCTTTAAATTAAGGCTTTTTATGTAGTTTTGAGCCTAGCGATTATCCCTGAAGGGCTCGATGAATGCTTTGAGCAATAGATGTACCGAATTCTTTGAGGGAGAACCCTCCGAACCCTCTTTTTTTACGATTAATGCTAGTGGCAACGGCTAACAGGAGTATTGCTCCTTCTAGGGGGGCGGAAGGAGTCGAATCGGAAGTGTCACATCCTCCACATCCTACGGATTCATCTCTATCTTCATCTAATGCGGCTAACACCGCTTCCGCTGTAGTTTTTCCTTCGATGATTTCTCCCGTATTACGATCAACCACCGCGGTTTCTCCTTCGCAAATACCATTCTCAAAAGAGGCAAGTGGGGTTGTTAAAGTAACGCAATGAGCTCTTTCATCTTGTTCATCCAGAACACTTACTGTAAATTCCGCATCTGTACGAACCGTTCTCGGTCTTGTACCATGAACAGCAGCCCCGCTTCCGGCACCGTCGTCAATAACAATTCCTTTTTGCGGGGGGGACACTTTGTCAACACCGAAACTTCCGTTTCCCACATAAGTTAATACCAAATCATCTCCGTCTTGTTCAGAAGAAAATGGTCCTCCACTTCCAAAAGCCGTATCTTCATCGCCAAGGGGCACATCCTTACATTCTTCCTCTGACCAGGTGGCACCTTCATTAAACGAACACTCGACCGTTTCCAACGTACTATCATCATCTCCAGGACTTGTCGTTTCATCCGAAGAGCTATCGTCGTCACCGGGAGCGGTTGTTTCCGAGGTATCGTCGTCGCCTGTAGAAGCGTCGTCATCGCCAGTGGCGGTGGTTTCTGCCGTGTCGTCGTCATCACCGGGTGGAGAAGTGGTGGTATCGTCGTCATCGCCGGGAACGCTGGTTTCTGAGGTGTCGTCGTCACCGGGTTTAACTGTGGGTGAAGGCACGGGTGAATCCAGGCCTTCATCAACCTGACTATTACAATTATTGTCCACTCCATCCAATATTTCTAAAGCACCTGGGTAAGTTGAAGCGTTTTGATCGTCACAATCGGTATTATCGTCTACATGATTGGCGGGTACTTCACAGGCTTCTACACCAGGGCTGTTTTGGTCTCCAAACTTGTCTCCATCGGCATCGGGATAGAATGTTCCGGTATCTATGGCCCCGGACTGAGTATCCCCATCACAATCTTCATCCACTTCTTCTGTACATAATTCGTCTGCACCAGGATTGATCTCGGGGTTAGCATCGTCGCAGTCTGCTGTCGAATCATAGCCATCCGCATCGACATCGGCTGGAACTGCCTCGCGGACGATGGTGAAGGCATTGGGCCTTCCTCCAAGATCCACTTGTAAACCAGTTAACTCTAAGGTCGTTAAATTAAGCTGTCGTGCCAAGTTATAATTATATTCGGTCATCCATGGATTACCCTGAGAATCAAAAGCAATTATTTCATAATTTCCACTTATACTTCCTGACTCGTACTTTTTCGTAATAGTTTCTTGAGTAGCCGTATTATAAGAAACCATATAAGCAGTACTACTCAAATCTCCTCCTAGTAAAAGGTGCTCTGAGTTATTCGGATCCACTTTTATATCATGTGGTTGAAACTCAAGACTTAATACTTTTGTTGAAGTCGAGTTTTCAGGGAAATCAACATCAATATCAATTCGATAAAGCGCCTTAGCATCATGGGCCACGGCCCACAATGTGTTGCCCACTAACACACCTCCTTGAGGATTGGTTAACCCTGTGAATTTAGCAACCTCGATTGGATTATAATCAGGTTTGCCATCCCCATCTCCATCATCTGGAAACCCATCAGCGTCTGTGTCGAGGCCAGGGTCGTAGATAGCTCCTGTTCCGCCCGAATAATTCAATGACAACAAAAGTCCGTTATCAGTCTGTACTAAAAACATAGGCTGGCTCCCTGAGCTCAATGTATAAGTTTCACAATGAGATAAAGTATCGTCACATAATAATCCTTTAGAATCTCCTTGACTCGGGATTGAAACCTTTTTTGTAATGGGAGTGTATCATTATTGAAAGTAGAAATAATTACATCTCCATCAGGCAATTTTAAAATCCCTCCAGCGATGGTCTGATTACCCGTTGGATAGTCTAATGATTTCAATTGTCCCGTCGTGGGATCAAGATTCGAACGAACTCTAATTGTCTTTGAGGCACTATCATTAGTCCCCAAAACGATCTGATCCGCTTTCGCCTGAGCCCCTGTTAAAATAGTTAATAAACTTAAAGCGATTGCTTGCTCTTTTTTAGTATATCGCCCATGGGATCCTTGGCGTTCATGATCATTTGAATTCTCTACCACGGGATTGACTGATTAAATTATTTTAACAATATACTTATTATTTTCTACTTGTCAAATTAATTTTGTATGGCAAAATTAATGATTGCTGAACTTCCGATGCCTTGACTTGCTCGAATGTGTTGAACATAATTTCCTAACTTACCTTCTGATTTACCTTCTGAAACATATAACACCTTGGTATCAGAAATCGGTTTATCCACAACCATTTGATACTCCAGATAGGGAATACTCCCTCCCCCAAACTCTATCAACGGACTAATTACAGAAAGCTTTAGTGATGGATTTAAAATTTCTCGTCCAAGATAATCAGCCGTTAAAAAATCCAAAATAATATTTTTTTGATCTAAATCATCTTTGCCAACATCATACAAGCCATTAAGTAGCTCATAATCAATTGATACTGAATCATTTAACTTATATGCATTTAACTGAGTATCGGGTTCCCCAGGGGCATCAGGAATTGCCGGTATCATGTAGCATTCATAATTAGAAATGCCATCATCACATGTCCCCGAAATCTCCCAGTTCACAATGATCGTATCGCTATCTCCCTCCAATACTTCTCCATTGGGAGTTTTAATTTTTAATATAAAATTCGTAATTCCGGTTTCTTTTGGATTACATACCCCATCGGTACAGGAAGCATCACTATAGTAAAGAGGTATCGTCACATTTTCCTGATACCCAATCTTGTTCCAATTGCAGGAGTCATCCTCATCGGCCGCCCACGGCTGAGAGGCGTCTTCAAAATCGCAATCGCTTCCGGCGGTCCCGGTTCCGGGCATGGGAACGTAGCAATTAGTTGTACTTCCGCAATTCGAAGGCGAAGCGGATTGCCAATCGAGCGGTTTGGCTCGGGCGTAGATGTCGTAATCCCCATTGGTGTCGTTGACAGCATCTCCATTCGTATCCAGCGCAATGGATCCCGTTGCGGAATCTTCATAGCCAATACCATTCTGTGCCACTGACGCAATGGCTTTTTCCATACTGGATCGCGCTGCATAATAAGCTTGAGTGGAACGGAACAAATCGGCATTACGCTGGCTTGCTCTTAGGAAAGAAGCACTCATGGTTGCCGAGGTGATGACAATGATGGACATGATCACCAGTGCGAAGACCAGGGACATGGCGGAGGGACGAGTGGGACGAAATTTTTTAAACATATTCCAATTATACACTGGGATCATTTTTTTCAAATTTTCTTCACATTCAGTAGATTTAAGTATCGATAGTTTTTACATACAAAAGCCCTTCATCTAAATCTATGATTGCAAAATTATAATTTGCTTCATATTCAGTATCAGGACTTTGATCATGAAAAATATATTTTGCATTTTTTACATATTTAAACTCTATAGGTACATCTACTCTAAGTTTTAAATCCAATTTATATTCCTTCCAATCCCTATTGCTCTGAATAAAATTGGAAATATCTTCTTTAGAGACTTTAAAATAAAAATCATCTTGCCCATCGCCATGAAAGTTTGACTCTCGAATATTATATTCCAACAACTCTGCATTTAATGGAATAAATTGGCGAATTATTATGGAAGCTCTTATATAAGGATTCTGCAAACCAGAATAGACTAAAATTACTAATAAAATTAGAATAATTAATTTATATTTTTTAATTTTCATCATCAAATTTAACATTAGTTAATTTAATAGTAATACCAAAAGAGTTTAGGTCATTTATACCCTCACTTACAACTGCAATGTTATTTCCTATAGCTGTTACGATATTTTCATAAGCTAAATCCAATTCAAAATTGTAATTATCACTTATAGTTATATTTGCATATTTATCATCTTCATTTTCATAAATTTCATAATATATTTCAACACCCCCTAAACTAGTAGAAAGATCGTTGCTTTGAAAATTAAAAACTGTATGACCGTCATTACTAGTTCTTATATCCTCTAATATTTTATCTTTTAATTGAGCATAGTCGTTAGAATTTCGAATACTGCCTGCCAATGAGGATCGATTTCCGTAGTACAAATTCGAAGGATCACCTTCTCCCCAATTTATAGAGTGTCTTAGCCAAGAAGCTGAAAATGGCTTACTGTACTCTAAGTAAGCTGAAACTGTTAGCCAAAAAATGTTACCAGAATCAACAAACATCTCCCCGCTCGGATCCACATACACCAATGGATTATTCCGCGCATACGAGTACCCATTGAACGCCTGGGGATCATTTAAAAATCGACTGAAATCCTGATGTTGCATGGGATCCATCCCCACAAACCGTCCCAGCTCCGGATTATAGTAACGGGCCTCAAAATAGTACAGTCCCAAATCCTCGTCGTATTCTTTTCCCGTAAAGGAATAGGGTGAACCTGAATCAGCCGCCGCCAATTGTCCCCCCGCTCCCGCAGGGCCAGGACTTGCGTCTTCATCATGCACCAAAATCTCTCCATACGGATCGTACTCATAGCGCTCCACCACTTTCCCTTCTTCATCCGTCACCATCGATACGCCCCCCAAATGATCCGGGTGAAGATACTGAATTTTCCCCTCCTCAATCTGTGCCACGCGCTCGCTTCCCGCGTAAACAAAATACACCGGCTTCCCATTCCGGATCTCCATCATCGCGTTCACGTAGATCGTTTCTTCTCCCGTTTCGTTGTCGATGCTTTTCACTCGCTGTCCTGAGGCATCGTATGTGAATTCAAATTGATCGGTTCCCTCCAACTCATTGCGAATCGTCCAGGTGTATTCATGCACTCCATCACTCACCATATTTCCGTTCGCATCATAGGCATACGTTTTTCCTCCCGCCCCTGTCACCGCATGCGGACTTGGAAAGCCATTGCCTCCATACGTCATTGCACCGACCTTCGATGACGTCGTCATGTTCCCTATACTATCATACGTATAACTCCGTGTGTAATCGCTTCCCGGAAAATCAATACTCTCCGCTTTCAATAGACGATTGAGGTCGTCGTACTGATAATTCACCACCCAAGGAATCTGTGGCCACTGACTCAACCCTTCTTCGATTTGCAATATATTCCCCGTTGCATCATAGCTGTACCGAAGATCCTGTACCGTCTCTTCCGCATGGGCCATTGGCAACGCCATGAAGTAGAGAAAAAGACCCGGAAGCATCCAAGCATGTTTCGAAAACCATTGAAAAAGAACCATATGAGTGAGTGTTTAAACAATATTCACCACTCACTCTACTCAGCTCACATGACCCTTTTCTAAACAAATTGTGAAATTTTTGTGAACTGAAAAGTGAAGCATCAACCGCCAATGCTATTCGGAATACTTAAATCGCAGTGTGATTTCCCTTAAAGTGAAGAGCGCCTTTTTCAAGGCGCTCTTAGCCTACCACTCGAGAGAATTCGGCGTATCTTGCCAATGACAAAATAGCTTAAATCAAACCCGAAAAGTAGGATCTAAAATGGATTTTTCGTGGAGGCGTTTGCTCTAACGATAGCTAAGGTTGAGTCCGGTGATATTGTTGACCTTTTCGATCAGCTTGCGACGGTTGACCTCCCGCATGCCAGCAACCTTGATCGCGCACACGACCCACTGACCACGCATATCACTGTCAAACTTCGCGCCCTTCGGGATCTTGCCCTTGATGTGGATGTGGTTGTGACGAGGGCTGATTTCGTCACGGTGAGCGATGAGGTAGTGCGTCCATCCGTTTTCGAGATCAAATCCCTCACTGATCTGAACGCTGCCGTCAGGACTCGGATTAAAGCCGCTCCAATGCGATTCACCCATGGCCTTCGCCTTTTCGATCTGATGTTTTGCCTGTGGTTACCTCCGCCACGAATATCCCACTTCAGACAAAACGAATTTACCCCCCCCCACGATTTTGTCAAGTCTTTTTCCCCTGATCTACTAAGCGCATTAAATCGGGTAGTTTATAATACTTTTATGCTCTCCTATCAAACTGCCGATCGATTATTGGAACTTCTCAATACATCGGAGCTTATCACTGGCCGCTTTGATTTTAGGAAAGACCATGTCGAAGCATTGATGGATTTGGATTTCGAAAACAAAACCTTTCAAAACTGCCTTTTCGTCGAAGGCGATTTTGCAAGTGGAATTTTTAGAGACTGCACCTTTGATAGGGTTATTTTCCTTGAATCTGCTTTGCCATGTGTTAGCTTTACCAAATGTCATTTTAAAGGATTCAGGCTGGTCAATGTTGAACCGGACAGCTTTGGATTTGATCATTGCATTGTAGAAAATCTATCGTTACACAAAGAACATTCTTCTCTTATCCAGGAGCGCTACTTCAATCCCGCCAAAGAAATCTCCGACTTTTTTAAAACATAAAACCTCTAATAAAATCCCTTGTTCAAGTCCCTGAGCGAAAAATGCGGAGCTCTCTTTTGAGCGAAGGGAACGGGGAATCCCAATTTTCTATAAAATCTGAATAAAAATAATTTGAGCCCCACGTAGTAAAAAATTTGATTTGGGTCTTGTGGGCCCATCTTCCTCACCATAAGAAAAATTTATTTACTGAGTGAGCGATTGCGTACTCGCAGCTCTCGCGAACGAAGGGAATAAATTTTTCTTCAGTAATTACTCAACTCATCCATGAACGTCACCGATAAAGTTCTACCCCTCGAATCCCACCACACCTTCGACTCGACCACCATAGACGTTGTCGTTTTTTGAGTGATGGTGACCGTGCGATGATAAGGCGTGACCGTGCCTACAGGATCATGAGTATAAAGCATTCCACTCCCTATCGTATTTTCATAAAGCAACTCATCCGCGCTCGCCGGATCCTCTTGAATCACCTGCCACTTGAAAAGTGCGTCGGTCGTCGGATCGGTTTCCAAGAACACCAAATAGGTATTTTGTCCCAACTTCGTACTCGTGGCACAATCCGTCGAATTCACGGCATTCAACGTGTCCCAACACTCACTACGATTTCCCGGAAACCGCAACCAATTCGTATCGCGAACATTTCGAATCGCCTCCACCCCTTCGCGCGCAAAATTATAAGCCACAATCCGTTCCTCGCCCTGAACATTCGCCCGAATCGCGGTCACCACCAGCGTGGATGCACCACCCGCCCCCACCGCCAAAACCGTCAATGCAATGAGCACCTCCGCCAAAGTTTCGGCCTTGCAGGAGTGAAACCACCTGGCAAACCCCTTGTTGTCATTCATTTGATTCATTTGATTCATTTTTTCATCCTAAATTTCCCCTATTGTAACATGCCCACCCTTCCCCTTTTTTCTATATTATTGACGCCTTCCAAAAATTAGTTTTAATATTAACCTTACAATATTGAAACCCCTTTCATCCTCATGGAACTAGCACCTAAAGAGATTTCATCCCCTTTGGAATTGGACCGCTCCGGTCAACCCTTCCTTGAAACGCCTCAGGCGATGATCGATCATTTGGAGGTTGAACACTGGTGGACCCTCTTCCACCAACAACACCCCTTTCTCCCCTTAACCTACGCCGTACAGGAAGGATTTACCCGTTTACAAGGGTTCATGTCACCCGCCTATGCGCTTCAGATTTCCTCAACCTTTTATGCCAAATTCAATTCGGAAATACCCGATTATCTGGATGCCCATGCCTTGATTGCTTATCTGGAGTTCCATCTCATGGACCACTACAGTGCGGTGGCAGAATTTCAGCCGGTACAACCGCCGGAATTGCTTCCTCTGCAAATGAAAGATTATGCCTTTTTATACGCCATGACCTTGCGTGGAAAAAATTTATACTCCGACGAAGCACAAGACCAATTCAACCGCCATGTGGACCACTTACACTCGGTTTTACAAGACTTCAAACTGCCGCCCGAACTTGCTCCGCTTCGGTCGTCCCTGGAACAAAAAATCGAGGACAGCGAACAGGTTTTTCAATTGACCTATGACAATTCCCTGGATCCTTCCTTTTTTAAAAGCCATGTTTTCAACTGGATTTCGCGCCTTTATCTGCTCCACCGCCACGATTGTGCGGATTTTGATTCGTTCCAATCGCTTGTGGTGTCCTCCTTTTTGCCTTCCTTCCAAGGCCTCCTGGGATACCATAAAAAAACCGCCTCCTCAACCCCAACGAACGACTCTCCCAATCTCATCGTAAGGTACACCACCCAACAAGGTCGACGCTACCGAACGCTGATGGAACCTTCCGAAAACCTCCATTTTTTCAAAGAAGAAACCCCCTCTCCGGAAATCCTACTGGATCAATTCACTCAGGCGTTTTGGCTTAAACGAAAAAAACTACTCCAAATCTCTCGCTAATTTCCCCCCATGCCCGACACTCCATCCGAACACGCACTCCAAGTCTATTCTCCTCCCGGGGTGGAACATCCCGAAAAGGTTTTGGGAAACCTCAATATCGAAAAATGGTTTCAGATTTTTCCGGAAGAAGATCCGCAAAAAATTCTATCCTTTGCGATCCAAGAATTATTTCTGCGCAGTCAAGGAAACGTGAAACCCCTCCATGCTTTTTCCCTCTCGGAACGTTTGGCGCAACGATTTGAGTTTGGAGAAGAAAATAGCGCGATGATGGCCGGATCGTCGTTGCGCATCCTCAGAGATTTTCAAATCATGACCCTCTATTTTAAGGCTCGCGAAAAAACGGGGGATTCCACCGTATCTCCGGAATTCCCCCAACGACTGCTCTCCTTCATCGCTCAACAAGCGGGTTATTTCGCCTCTCAAAAAACAATCCCGCTTAGCCTGGCCTTGCACTGGTTTGAACAAGAAATCCGTGCGATCAAAACACTGCACGAACACACCCCTCTCATGATTCATCCCATGGAAGAAATCACCTTGAGAGAAGGGGTTCTTAAAGCTTCAGATGAATTCAAGCGATTTTACAAAAAATTCCAAGAGCCCGAATTCACCCAAAAGCATGCCTATCACCGGGTGCAACACTTGTATGCGCTTTTTCATGGATCGCTTCGAAATCTCACCCACTTTAAAAGCCTTGTTTCGGACCATCTTCTTCCCGCGATGCAGGATCTGCTCGAATCCCATCGGGATTATTTCACCACGCTCCTTTATCCGTCACGAAGCGGCCCCCCGAGTCCCCTCGTGGAAGAAGCTCGGCATTATGCGCGGCTCAAAACTTTTGAAATCGCGAGCTTGATTGAAAAAAATCCCGTCCTTACTTTTTCGGAGGAAGCGCTTTCCCCTGATGAATTATTAGATCACTTCGCTGAATCGGTCTGGCGTCAGCACCCTTAGACTTCTTACTATGTTAAAGGAGTTTTTTATCGATTGGGATAATAATAACCCTCTCCACTATTGTGTTTAACAATAATCCTCCCATTCTCTTCACGAACCGACCTTACATGTCCTGAAACCACCCAAGGTCCCAATACAGCGGCAATGTGCCTCCTTAAAAAGGCTTTGCCTTCTTCGCTAAGCTCGTTGTTATCTTCCACGAATTCTCTTAAAAACGCCTCTTCCTGTTGGACTCGAAAATCCAATTCTTCCTCAATAGCGGTAAGATAGGTGCGTGGGTTTCGATACTGCTTTTTTCCCACATAATTCCCCCGATTGTCACTTCTCTTTTGAAATTCACCGGTTCGTCTTGGATTTCTACCTTTTCTCTTCCTTTCCTGAGCGTCTATAATGGCCTCCAATGCTTTCTCTTTAAACCCATCCTGGCCCAAATCATCCACCCCATCCAAAATTTCACCGACCACCTTGGCGGAAGTGCCAACCTGACCAATGCCTCGCTCTGCCGCATAGTCGAGGATTTCTTTTTTGTTTCTCATAAAATGAGTAAATTAAGGTCCCGCGTTCACGTTTGAAAAGCACCAGTAGGGATTAGGAGTAACCTAATCCCATGACCCAAACTTCTTGCTCCCACATCACGGACTCAGACCGCTCGG
>Ga0076332_1006_pt1 | contig 13399 bp, 8 predicted proteins | sample RifGroA2_FD_67839 | JGI IMG/M metagenome (GOLD analysis project Ga0076332, IMG submission 67839) | Peregrinibacteria bacterium GW2011_GWA2_44_7 | reverse complement strand
TTGTGGAGGAGGGCTCACGGTACCGAGGGGGTATCATTATTTGGAAAGCCCGCAACAGGTCGCCTATTATTTTGCGCGAGCCCTGACCATGAACGCAAAGGATCGGTTGGTTTTTTTGAATGTGACAGATCCGGATGTGGGGAAAGAGGGCGAAAGGACGGGAGAATTGACGCGATTACGCTATGCGATTCATGTGGCGTATACGGATGAGCACGGTCGGCCCAAGGATGCGATTGCCGTTGCTCCGGATTGCGGACAAGTGGCACTCATTGAACAATTCACCAAAGAAGTCTATCCTGACGCCCAAATTGATCTTTTTGAAGTGGACCGAACAGAGTTCGAGCGCTTTTTGGAAAATACGGGCGCTCGACCTCAGCAGGAAGCGGTCAATTACGAGGGGCTTACTTTTGGACGATTGGCAGGAATGCTCGCCGTGGTTCCGGAAGCACTTTATCGTTTCCCTCAGATTTTCAAGCCCAGAACCTTTGAGCAAACGCGATTGGTAGAGGAATTGGGACATCGGGTTGAGGATAAATTTGGAAATTGGCATGTGACAAAATTGTTAAGGAATAAAGAGGGAAAGCCCGTGTATGAGGGGAGGTTTCAGGTGAAGATCGAAAATGCCCAAGGCAAGGTGCTCTACGACAAAGAACTCGAAGTCACTCGTGGTTTTCCGGAAGGAAAAGAATTGATTTACATTACGGGAGGAGGGTTTCCGGCATTGGCCGTAGGGAAGGCGCGGTTTAGCACAGGGAAAGAGGATTTGATCAATGAAAACGGTCCGTTTTTTGTTCATTTCGAATTGATAACACCTCGCTAAATGACGTTTGCCCTTGGCAGCGATCCCTGGGTGAGTTTAAGGACTACAAAGTTCCCTGTATTTAGAGAATTTGTGGAGGAGGGCATTGACATATTTGATTTTATGGGGTATAAATAATACTTCATTGTTTAAAAATATCCCGCGTGGCGTATCCCATCATCATTGCCGATAGTCTTACCAATGATTTTGTGGGTGAAGATTCTGCGGGTAAGATACGCGTTCATGTGGGGGCCGAGGAGGCCCAACGAATTTTGGGGAGTTCGAAAAACGGTTTTAGAGGTCCTTTACCGACATTTTTGAGGAATGCCGTAGAAGCCCAACAGGCGGCTCAGTCTGTCGGAATTATTTCCGTTCGAGATTGGCATGATCCTACCGATCCCAGGCAGATCCCCGAGCTTTTACGATATGGGAATCACAACATTCAGGGCACTCCGGGAGCCGAATATATCACTCCAATTCAGGAAATTTATGATCAGGGGAAGGTGGAATATCTGGATATTCATTCGCTTTCCATTCCCATTGTGGCCTTAAGGGATGCCGTTCAACGCCTTACGGGTATTGATATGTTGGAAGATCTTGACCGATTGGACGAACTCCTATTTGTCATCACCGGAACGCATACCAATATCCGTGTTTTTGATACCGCCGATTCGTTGCGACATAAATTCGGAGTCGAAAATGTGGTGGTTTGTCCCCATTTGGTGGCCAGTGCCAATTTAGCGGAACATGGCAATGCGCTGCGTTCTTGGATGCCGGGAAAATTGATTCGGGTGGCTCAATCGGTGAGAGAGGTTTCGGAATGGATTGGAATCGCCCCTCCCGCGAGGGAGTCCATCCACTGGGTGGAAAGCTGTTCCATTGAACCAAAAGATTTACGAGAATTGATGGATTCCGATCAGAGAGCCATCCTTGAGACCATATTTATGGGATATGAAAGGGTGGATATTAAAAAATTAGGAGGTGGATTTAGCGGTAGTGTCCTGTTGTTATGCCAGGCAAAATCCAATGGCACAGAAACAGAACCCGTGGTGCTTAAAATTGATCGACACCATCAAATCAAACGAGAAGCCGACGGGTATTTGAGAGTTAAAAAATGGCTCGGAAGCTACATTCCCAATTTCGAAGCGCCTGTTTCAATGGGAGAATATACGGGTTTTCAAATCGCGCTGGCTTCCTTGGAAGGAAAACCGAGAACCTTTCAGTCTTTGTTTGAAGAAATGAAGGATCAGGAAGGGATTCAATTTTTGGAAGCAAAGTTAAGACGATCGTTAAGAATACTTAAAAATCGTTTGTATAAAAATACAAAGCGAAAAGAAACGCTAAATCCGATTGAGCAACTCTCGCTCCAGAATCCACGCCACGGGGATTGGATGCCACAAAACGTGAGTCACATTGTTCCCGGGCAGCAGGATGAAGGGGCACTCGAACTCGGTGAAGGAGTTTCAGTCGATAATCCGCTCGCTTTTTTTGATGCCATTCAGCAGTACCGCGGGACGATGGAAGCAAATACCGGGTTTTGTCATCGGGACCTTAATTTTGCCAACCATATGTTGGATGAACAACAGAATATATGGTTCATCGATTGGGCCAATTGTGGAGAAGATCTGATTGAAGTCGATTTTGCAAAGATGGAAAATGAGATCAAGTTTGTGATGTCAAAAGAATTCAAGGAAGAGGACCTGCCCAATCTATTGCTTTTCGAACGCTTTCTGCTCGGTTCCATGGAACTATCCCCCTTGGAGGAGCTTCCAGAGGAATTGAATTTTGTGCGACATGACTTGCGTTTTCAAAAAATGTATCGCTTGGTTTCGCTTCTGAGAGAATTTTATGTGGGGTCGAAAGAAGACGGCCCCAATGCCGACGTGCTCTATAAATTGGCTCTTTTACGTTATAGCAGCCACACGTTAAGTTTTGATGCCCGAGCGGGAAAAGGAGAATGTGAGTTGCCCGCCTTAAAGTATGCGCTGCTTTCAACGTCCTTATTGACCTCACAAATTCATCATCATCTTTATGAATCTTAAACCAGTTGAACAAAAAGTCGTTGAAAAGTTTAACTTATGGGGAGGAATCCTCGACGTTAAGGGAAGCAAAGAAAGCCCGGAGAAGGTGGTTTATACCGGGTTGGTGACGCTTTTGCACATGGGACGCCTTCTGCGTGAGGCAAGGCGAAATCCGCAGGGAATCATCGTTTCGTATAAGCAAGATGCCACGCGGGTGACGGATCCCGATGTAAAAGCAGAACAACTGGCTCGTTCCATTTTGGGCAAAATTTTCCCGGACGATTTGGTCGTCGGGGAGGAAAATGGAGGGGAATTGGACCCCCATCGTCGATGCTGGATTGTGGATCCCATTGATTCGACCAATACCTTTCTTTCTTATGAAAATACGTCAGCCATCAGTCTGGGGTTGATGCATGAGGGAAAAATGCTTTTTAGTGCGGTCTATAATCCCTTCACCGGAGAAATTTTTTATGTCTATGGAGAAGATCGTCCGCGCTTGATTCAACATAACGGCATCGGAGAAGTGCCAACAGGATATGACCTTCCCTTGCCTCAAATTGAAAAACGCGATCCCTATCGTTTTGTGAATATTCACCCGGTTCAGCTCAATGATGCCTTGTACTCTCGTTTCATCCAGGCACGAACTCAAAAAAGACTTGATAAAGTGCTTCAAAGGGGAGGCTCTCCGGCCTTGAGCCTTGCGAGTATTCCCAAGGATTTGATTTCTTTTGTGCATCAATGGGATACCCCCGCCAAGCCATGGGATTTGGCGGCAGGCATCGATATTGTACGAAAAGCCGGAGGTCTGGTGACAGGGCCCGATGGAGTCGATATCCCCCTGGTAGGGTATCAAGGGCTTTTTGTGGCCAGTCATCGCCGTGAGTTCCACGATCAGCTGCTTGAATTGATCAATACACTTTAATTGAATTTTATGGCTTTAGAATCCGCCGAGCACGACATTGTATTGGAAAAAAGCTTCGAGCATTTGCTCGAGCGGATGAAGCGTAAGGCGAAAATAACCCTTAAACCGGGAGAAAAAGGGAAAAAAAGTCCGCTTGTGGTTCAACGGAAAAAGGACGGTACGTTTATGGTGGAAGTGGATGAGAGGGAATTCACTGCGGAAAATTTCAATCGCATCGCGGCTCAGGCCATCGCGAAAATAGAATCTCTTGAGCTTTTGGCAAAGCTTCAGGGCGATGAACGGTATCGGCAGGACCTGAAGCTTTTTAGAGACAGGGCGACGCAACCGGCGCATCGGCGTTTTTATGACACAATGTTTCAAACGATTGCCGTGCATAATGCGGCGGTGCATTTGCCGATTCTTCGAGAAAAATTAGCGGAAATAAGTGAAGGCGCTTCAAAGAGTTTAACCACCAGCACCAAGAAAATCCCCTTGCACATCCAATTTCTATTGAGTTTGATGGGAGGCAATATCACCTCCCTGGATCCTCGTGTTCGAGAGGCTATTTTTGATTTGAATTCCGCCGGTATCTTGGGTTTTATTAAGCATGTCGACAATCCAATTGGAGAAAAATTGCAACGTATCAATGACGATATTTTCCCGCTGTATGAGTATTTTTTAAGGGAAGATAAATTGAACTGGAAAAAACAGAAAAAAGAGAAAAAGCCTGAGGAAATTCAGGAGGAAACTCATAAAAAAGTGGAAGAAAAATTGGAATCGGAAGAAGGGGCGCAATCCGAGGATGAAAGTGAGGAGGAAACACAAGAGGAGGCGAATTCAACGACCGAAGAGAAAGGTCAGGAATCAGATGAAGCGGAAGAAGGTGAGAGTGGCGAAGGACAAAGTGGTGAGGGAGAAAGTGGCGAGGGAGAAAGTGGAGAAGGAGAGAGTGGCGAAGGAGAGAGTGGCGAGGGCGAAAGTGGAGAGGGAGAAAAGCAAAAAAAACCTAAAGACAAGTCAAGCGATGCTACCCCGGATCATCAAAGCGGCTATAATCCTGATGAAAGTGGTCAATTTGAAGACGATCCGGACGGAGAAGGCTATCAACTTGAAATTTCTCCCCATTTAAAAGGATATTATTCCGCGGATCGCAAAAATCGATTCAGTCACAAGTCTCTTTTGGAATGGGATTATGATACGCAGTATTCTCCTTACGCTAAAAATTCGGAATTTAAAGGAGAAAAGCATACGATTTCGGGGACTATTAAAGGAATAGGCATAAAATCTATTCCGGTTCCAAATGAATATGCGTTGGATATATCATCATTAACCTATTCAGGAGATAAGCCTAAGATTTTACGAGACCAGAATGGGAATTTCTTTTTTCAAATTCAAAAGGAGTGCACGTTCAGTATCGATTTTTATCATGAGAAAAAACCTTTTGTCGCACGTCCGACCGCAGAAGACCGCGCCCCCATTTATCATGGAATTACTCTGTCCAATTTAGGAGAAACGGCGCTTAAAAAAGCTCAACAAGCACCTTCTTCTTTTAAAAAAGCTGAAATTATTCGAGATTATATCCGACAAAACCATAAATATCCCCAAGGGAAAGATGATAAACAGCGGTTGAATGCCGCTAAAGCTACTCAAATTCAGATTAGAAAAATGAGTGCCAATTCTAGCCAATACATTCAAAACTTGGATAATGCCAAGTATTTGGAGTGTTATTCCTCCAATACCTTAATGGTGGGGATGTTGAGATCCATGGGGATTGCTAGTCGTGTGGTCACGGGGCACCATGTGACTTCTATTAACAAAGAGGGTAATGGCGTGATTAATTCCGCCAATGCCCATGGGTGGTGTGAAATTTGGGATGGTTCTGAATGGGTTCGATTTGATGCCACACCTCCGGGCGATCCTAATGAAAAAGAAAAAGATGAGCAGAAAAAGGATCAAAAAAATGAAGAAAAAGGCCAACCCTCAAAAGCGGAAAGCGCCCAAGACGGAGGAGAAGATACCCCTCCCACCCCGGATGAAAATAAGGAAAAGGGTGAAGAAGGGGAGAAAAAGAAAGGAGAATCTTCCGACGGAGAGGGGGGAGAAAAAGGAGAAGGGGATGGAGGAGAATCTGGGGATGAAGGTGGAGACAGTGCTTCTGAGGGGCAAAGTGGACAGGGAGAAGGAGAGGGAGAAGGTTCTTCAAGTAGCCAGGGGGGAGAAGGCGGAGGCGAAGCGCAGGAGGATGATTTGGACGACCGTGACGCTTTTGATCCTGAGGCTGAATTTGAGAAAATGTATAAAGAATTGGAAGATTACATTGCGGAAACCCCGGAAGAAAAGGAGGTTCAGGAACTCATGGACCAAGAGCCGGAGCAGATCGATACCAGCACTCCCGAAGCGGTGGATCCCATTGAGCAGATGATCGAAGACAACTATCCTGAATTGAGAGATGGGGAAAAAGAAGACATGCGTCGTTTTGTGGAGCACTTTCTTCGAGAATCTGAAGGTATGAAGCGTATCCCCAATCCCAATGCTAAAGACGATCCCGAGCATCCGATGCTGATCGATGTATTAAGAAGTATTATGGATCGTGTGATTTCGAGGAGTGTGGTGGAGGAAGACGTACCGCGCTACCCCGTAAGTGACGGCGACATTTTAATGGATCCGGTCGGACTTTATTTTGATGAACAAGCGGGTTTAAGCGATTCAAGTGTCTGGCTTAGGCAAGAAATGGAGGAACATGAACAGATGAGAGTGGTCAAAGTTCGTCGGCGTAAAGTTTTAGATGGAAGTGGAAGTATGCAGGACGGTGTAAAATTGAATCTTCAGCAACTCATTGAGACCTTGGAAAATATTGTGACCGCCGAAAAGCAAAAAGAATTGGAAGTCATTTCACAGGAGCTGGATCGCGATGTGCGACTGGAAACGGAAACGTGGCAGTTTGGGGTGAGTGATCCTAAGGGAGAGTTCGTAGGATTTAGACGGCTTAAAAAATTGGCTCCCGAGTTCGACGAAGTGGAGCAAGCCATGACTTGGTACGCTTCGGGGCAAGCCGCGGGCGGAACCAATGATTATGATCCACTGGAGCAGATTTACAAAGAAATCTTGGAAGAAGAAGCTTTAAATCGAACAAAAAATCCGGATAGTCCAAGTGTCTTAGATTCTATTAAAGTCGGTTTTTGTATTCGTGAACTTAAAAATCTCGAGGAATTACAACAAAAATCATCTCAGGAATTATCGCAACAGGAGGCCGTTTATTATCGTAATCTTTTGGCCAATGAAGAAGGATTTAGAACCTTTTTGGATCAAATTAAAGCGCAATATCCCGACATTGAACCCATGATTGAAGTGATTGAAGTCACCAGTGACGGAGGAAGCAATTCATCCCCACAAGTCCAAGAGGCCATTCGGAAATTGAGAGCCTTGGGAGTGATTGTGGTGGCGTATGGATTGGGAAGTGATGGCGGCGCGGTCGAAACCACCTATGCGAACACGTACAATCCGCTGGAAGGAGGATATCACTGCGTGAATTTATTGGATTATCCCACGAAAAAAATGATGGCCTGGGAAAGAATACTTGACAAAGTTTAGTATTTATAATAAAATAAACAACTTATAATTCAACCATAATTATGACACAAGGAGAAAAAAAATCGGAACCATTAGGGTTGGAAAAGCCACTGCCTAAATCTTTCCAAGATTCCGGAGTTGGAAAAGATGTTTTAGCGATTATTAATCCTACATCAACAACCGATGAATCTGTCCAGGTGAGCGATTTACCTGCTGAAGAACTTCGATTTAGGGTCTTACAAGCACGGGCATTGCTTGCTCGATTGAGGGTTTTAGAAAAACCGAGTGGTGGGAATTTAACTTCTGGTTTCAATGTTGATCCATCCATTCAAGTATTGTTAGATGCTGATCTTGTCGATGATATACGGGAGGAAATGGATCCTCTGTTTGTCAGTGTTCGTGAATATGAAGAAACAACTGCGGCAATTCGAGGAATTTTTAGCAATCAACAAGTGATTAGAGAATATGCGAGGCTATACGATATGCTTTATATTCAGATTCATAAGGTAAAAGATATTGTGAAGGCCTACCACAATCATAGACAACTTTCTCAGACAGAGCGTATCGCGTTGGTTAGTCAGTTGAGTCGTTTATTGCATAATTTAATTCAGTGGTGTGATGAAGAATCGCAGAACATCCACAATCAAGTTAGTCGAGAAAAAAGAGGATATCGTCCCAGCGATCGGCTGATTTTAGAAAAATTGAAAAGATATAAAGATCAATGCAATCAAGAACTGGATCAAATTTTATCCAGTGACGTTGAAGCTAAAATTCAACTGCGACGCGATCGAATCAAGCTCAATCGGTCTCTTTTGAAGCGGCATGTTCCCAAAGAGATTGCCGAACGTAATAGTCATCTTATAGAAGGCGGATATATTCTTACGCCAAGTCGTGAATCTCTTCTTTTTGGAAGCATCAAAAGTCCTGATGCCTCGATAATGGCGGCGCTTAGGAACCGAAGCAACGTGGAGCTTTTTGGTCCAACGGGAACCGGAAAGACGAAATTAGCAGAATATGCGGCCCACCTTTTTTCAGGGAAACCCGGAGACGTGGTTCCAGGGAATTCGGGACTATCCAAATATGATCTACTTGGGAAAACGGTTGGTTTGGACAAACGAGATTTTGGGGCCTTCATCAAGTGTCTTAAAGAGGGACGCGTCATGATCATCGACGAAGATAATCTTATTGATCCTCGTGTGATTGCGGTCGTTAAGCATCCCTTGGGATTAAAAGTGGGAGATCTCTATATTCATCCTGAAACGGGAGAAGAGATCCCGGTTCCTCCTGGATTCGGAATCATCGTGACGAGAAATGAAAAAGGAAAACATCACAAATTGCGCAATGAACTTCCCCCGGAATACCGCAGAGAATTCGTTCATGGAAGTTTTGAAGTGGGATACTTCACGGAAGATGAAATGTATGATGAATTCCTTATTCCCAAATTGACCGAAAATAATGGCTCCAGCATTCTTTCGGTCGAAGAAATCGGCGGAGAATTAAATAAACCCGACACGCATAGTCCATTGCTTTCCTTGGTGCGGGCGGCAAAGGAAATTCAAAAATTGTATAAAGACAACAAGATTGCGGATGGAGTAATGGAATCCGGATTTTTGATCGGTCTATTTGATGATTGGCCTCAACAACACATTACAACAAATTGTACTTTTTTGGAGTATCTTGAAAATAGATTGCTCGGTTTTATTAGAAGATCGATTGGTAATCCGGCACGTAAGTTGATCATTAAAGCGCTGGTGGAAAAAGGGTTCTTTGTTTCCAAAGGGCCTCAAGATTTTGTGACTCAGGACGAAGGGCAATCCGTTGATCAAGCCGAGTTGGACAGTTATCGAGGTAAAACAACAGCCACCGGTGCCACCGGAGGACGACGAAGCGCGGCATCAACTTCAACTTCAGCAACTTCTCCGGTTCAGCCGATAGTCGTATTTCCAAAACCGGAAACACCAATGGATGCCCGTGCCGTAGCCAGGCTTGACCCTTTTGGAAAACGGAAATTGGAAATCACGCCCCATCCGCTAGAAAAAGAGATCAATGATTTTAAAAAGGCCTACAATGCTTTTTGTTCGCTCAAAGGAATTCCGCCGGTGACTTTTGTGGCCCATAACTTCCAGGACAGCCGTACGCGCATCGTTGAAAATTTAAAAACATACGTTAAAAAGACCAAGCCTGCCAATGACGGAATTATTCTTGGGCTTTTGGACGACTGTTTAAAGCCTACTGCGGAAAAGCCGTTCATGGCCGATTTGAAAGAGATTTTGGATATGTTGAGTTAAAAGGAGCCAAAAAATCGTTTGATCCGTTTTTTCATTGCACCAGGAGCGAGGTATTGCTATGATTACCTCCTTATGGTAAAATTAAAAGATACTTTTATAACTCACATGCCATGGTAGAACGTTCTGAGGGATTTGATCGCCAAGAATCCGAAAAATTGGTGCTACGAACTTTTGATGAGATTTTGAAGCGTTTTGATAAGGAAAGTGAAGACTATGGACGATTGGATGATTTTAAATATGCCGTTGAACAGGGAGATTTCCCCAAAAATACAGCTCAATACAATAGAATGACCATTAATGGCGTGCATCTCACTGTTGCCGCCAGAGATAACGAAGAAGACGCCTTTCGAAAGCTCAATGAATTTTTGAGCGCCCTCAAGGCGAAATTAAACCCCGAAGCCCAGTCCAGTGAAGTCACTAAAGATAGGGAAGTGGTGCGACGCACGTCTAAAGCGGTTACTCAACCATTGGTTCCTGAAAAGGGATATACCGAGTGGAGAGACGTCAACAGTGAAATCGTTGAAATCGGAAAAGCATTTCAAGGAATGGAAGAAGAACCACTGATGAAAAATTTGAGAGAAAAATCGCATGGACGGGAAATCGGGAAAGAAAATCTGCATCTCGAAGTCGGTGGGGTTATTCTGGATATCAAGAAAGGCGAACGCAATGAGACCCTTTTGACCAAATTGAGTCGTTTTGTGGCGGCGGTGAAAGCAAATAATCCGGAGCGATTTGTGGTTGAAAAGAAGTCCGTTCAAGAAGCGGCCCCCGCAGCCCCGGATAAAATTTTTTGGCGCGATGTGATTGCCGGAATCGACGGGTTGGTGAAAGCCTATCCCGATAAAGATTATTCTTCACTCACTCAGCTTCGTGCAATGATGGAAAGTGGAGAGGTGGGGCAGGGTATGAATCTTTTGATGACCGTGGGGCCGATTCATTTGTGGATCAAAAAAACCGATAGTGATGAGATGATTAAAGAGAAAATTGCTGTTTTTATTGGAGAGTTGAAGCAGGTGGCGTCGGCGCTCAATACACGCGAGAAGGAAAAAGAAAAACCATTGGATCCCGAGTCCAGCCGTACATATTGGCGGGATATCGAGGGGGCTATTGATGCTTTAGAGCCTGTTTTTGGGGAAGATGGGTCGTATAAATTACTGCGGATGTCCGTCAAAAAAGGAATCTTGGGGACGGTGAAGAATTTTCATGCGATCATTGGTGGCGTCATTTTGGACATCAAACAGTCCGATACAGATACCCAAATGAGAGATAAACTCAGTGCTTTTATTCGGGAATTGAGCAAGGGAGGGGAAATCAAGATGAACGACGAAACACGGAAAAGCCTCAAGCAATTGGAGCAAAAGTATCATCAGTTGGAAGAAAATAGCTTGGATCTTGAAAATCGTTACAAAAAAGCGAATGGGGATTTGAATCAAAGAACGAATGAAATCATACGGCTGGAAGACCACATTCGAAAACTCCAGGATGAGTTGGCGCGGGAAAAGCAAAAATCGTCCTACACGCCTCCTCCCTACCAGACTACACGTTCCTATTCGGGGTGAGTCGTTGAAGCACTGCGCATTGATTCGGTCCGAAATGGCCTTTGTACTTTTGGGAGGCGCGGAGGGGAATTTCTTTGTGGAGGATAAAACCTTGCTGGCATAAGGCTTTAATCAGTTTTTTAAACAGTCGTCGATTGAATTGAGTCGCAGCATTGAGATCCAGCAATCGTTCCATATAGCTTTTATAATGTGAAAGAATCAGCCACCCCCTTTCCGCAACAATAGTGTGGAAGATGTTCAGTACCCCGGGAAATATTTCATCCAAATGAGCCTTGGGCTGAGACAGAATTTTTTGCCACAAGTTACTGAAAGTGCCTTCCTTTTCGTAGAGCTCCGTTAAAGTCAGGCCGAATTTTTGAGCGAAAAAATAGATCACCAGATCATCAATGATATGGTTTCCTAATACCAGCGGATAGGATTTTCGAAGGCGTCCAAAAAGGTTAATTTTCTTTTTTTGGAGTTGAAACTCCGGCTTGAATAAATCCAGAAATTTAATCAGTTCAGTCATTGCATGGGTATCTTCATCCAGCAAAATAACTTTTCCGGTATAGCCTGCATAAAAAAGCCCCAGCTCAATCTTGGGCGCATAGCCCGGGCATAAATCCACCACTTCTTTACAGTGAGACATATCGATTTCCCTTAAAAGGGAGGCCCATGTTTTTCCCAAATGACAGTAGAATTCCAAATAGATATAAAATTCACGGGTTCGATCCGGGACATCAAAGACATTGGTGGTGAATCCGCCTTTTTGATACTCCTTTTTTTTCATTCGCGAAACCACCGCTTCAATGTCTTTTGTGAGACGTTTCTGTTCAAGCTGAGTCAATTTTTTTCGATCGACCCACTGTTGAATTTCCGTGAAATAATTTTGGATCATGGTTTAAACGGTAAGGAGTGAAGAGACCGCCCGAACCGCTTTTTGAAAACGCTCGTCCCAATTTCCACTGATCAATGTATAGGTTTTTTGATGCTTTTCCAGGGCCGTGCGGCACAACTCCATAAACCATTGACGTTGCTCCGGATTTCCCAGGAATCGTTGATTGTCATTGACCCAAGGCACATCAATATCCATAAGAAGATAAAGATCATAGTTTTTGCGTTTGGCCAAGGATTCGACTTCTTCGGGACACCGCTTGAAAAGGGCTTTGCTCCAAATGGTCGTGGTGAGTGCATCGGTATCACAAAAAATAACTCGATTGGCATGAGGGACAAGCGCTTCTTCCGAAGCGAAATGTCCTTTTGCGATCAATGGAATATCCTCATAATCGCATTGGCCGTTTTTAAAGTCGAGTAGGTCGCGGGCATATTCGGAAACAAAGACCGTATTGAAATGTTCGGCCAGTTTTCGAGTTAACGTGGATTTCCCGGTGGATTCAGGGCCCAAAATGCAGACCCGCTTAACAAAATAAGGACGTACGGGTGGCGGAATGAAATCCCAATACTTCATCGGGTTTTTGCGAATTTTTGTGGCGGACACGGGAACCAGGTCTCGGGAATGATTCACCGGGATATAGCGTGCATTCAAAATGCGGGCCAGCTCCCATCCGTACTCTTCGGAAGCGAACACATAATCCACTCCCTCCGGCATGGCGCGTAAAATCGTGTTTTTCCAAATCGCCCAAAAGTCCGGATGTTCATGGGGTTCCTGAGGATTTTCATCCGTAACATGGACCACATTCGTCGTGGGAAATAACGCTTTCATCCATCGGTAACGCAGCTCACCGGGGATAGGCTCACGTTCAATGGAACAAGCGAGCACCGTGAGGTCATCCACGTAATGACGCGCAAAATCAACCAGATACTGGTGTCCCTGGTGCGGTGGCATGAATTTACCCAATACTAAGCCACGTGTCCGGGGACCGGAGCCTGTTTTTTGAAAGACGTTTTCCATTCAAGAAGTCCTTTGATCGCTAAAAAGAAAAACACAATGTACAGAATTGAGGTGGGGTACAGCTCCTTTGAAAAATAAACATAGACCGCCACCACATCCACGATGATCCAGAGCACCCAGCTTTCCAATATTTTTCGGGCCAAGAACCATTGCGCGATAAGACTCAGCACCACGATGAAGGCATCTGCATAAGGAAAACTGGCGTCGGTATTGTTGATCATGAAATAACCCCATCCTGCGGTTCCCACAACGGCAACCAGGCCCCATAGGCGCGATTGTTGATGACTTAGGCGAGAAACGGGCAAGCTTTTGCGCTCTTTATCGCCATAAACCCAATGGTACCAACCGTAGATTTGCATGAAAATATAAA
>Ga0076332_1027_pt2 | contig 13408 bp, 12 predicted proteins | sample RifGroA2_FD_67839 | JGI IMG/M metagenome (GOLD analysis project Ga0076332, IMG submission 67839) | Peregrinibacteria bacterium GW2011_GWA2_44_7 | reverse complement strand
TTCATTTTTATTTCATCTTCTGTTTAAAAATCGGTCATGGAGGAACTGCTACGTTGAGCGTACCTTATTTTTTAACGCTCACCTTTATGCGCAGCGTCAACAAAGTCATTCTCATGGGAAATTTAGCCGCCGACCCGGAGTTGCGGTCGACCAAAACAGGCCGCAGCATCACCACCTTTCCCTTGGCCACTCACAGCGAGTGGCGAGATAATGAGGGGGAAATGAGAAAATCCACCGATTTTCATCGGATCATAACGTGGCAAGGCTTAGCCGACCATTGCAATAAACATCTGAAAAAAGGGAGTGCCATTTATATCGAAGGAAAACTCCAAAATCGAACTTATGAAGATAAAAATAAGGCAAAACACTACATCACCGAAGTGACAGCAGAGTCTGTAAACTTCATTCGAACCCATAAAGGTAAGGAGGGTGAAAACGTGGTGATTGCGGAGGAAGAGGTTCCTCAATGAACACCGGCATTGATGCTCGTTGAAGAAGCGTGAACTAAATCTGTATTCTCGCAACCGGTTATTTTTATTCCAAGCAATTGCCCACTTTTAGCTCCCATTGAAAAATAAGGGGTCAAGCGTAATCGTGTATTTTTAGCCACTTCGATCCTTCCGTTTTTTTCATACGACATCGGTATATTGGCCGGCTTGGTGAATTTCTGAACAACAAATAAAGCATTGCGGGTGCTTTGGGCTTGTCGCAAGAGCGCCCCAGCTTTATCTGAAGATAGATTATGCAAAAACTCAACCCCTTCCGCCCATGAACTATGCGCGCTGAACCCAGACTCTTTTAATACGAATGTTCGCTTTGAGCGCGACAAAGAAGCAAGTTCCACCGAAGTCGTTATCCCCTGAGGCATACCCGGGGAAAAGAATTCTTCTTGCCCCACAATCCAAGTTGGAGGGACTACCGATCTCAGATGATTAAACGCCGCATTCCCCAATTGTTTCCGCACATCGCATTCAAATCGACTATCCCACAAGAAAGAGAGTATGGCTTTTTCTTCCATATGAGGGGTGAGTGAAGGGAATATTGTTTCTTGACTGTTCAAAGCTCCCTCTAATAGGTTCTTCACATCAGGATCGGCCATGTATTCGGCTAAATAAAGACCTCGATAAAATGATTGACCTTGTTGTGGGTATGAAGATTGATTCATTTGATCGACCCTCCTCTCTTTCCATCGCCTGCCTTCCCCAGAGAAAACCTCGTCAGCCAAAAAAGTAAGTTGCCCTTTATAAGAACTTGTTTTATTGGTATAAATCAATGTTCCTTCCGTGGGTGTATGAGCTTTTACGTAGTTGGGTAAAGTGCCATCCGAAATCATGGTTTCATGGCCCTGTTGGGTGTAGGTGCGATTCAACATTTCAGCAAGTGCTAAACCGAAAGGGGAGGTTTCAATTTCACACAAAGAAAAGCCTCTAGGGGTAATAATAAGATCGGGGCGAACAAATAAATACTCCATGGGCTGATTTAGGAGAAATATTTCGGGTTTCCCTGTGTCAAGGATGGAGCGCATTCTATTGTCCGATCGATAAATCTGGTCGATGACTTTAAAGTAACTCGTAATATCGGAGCCGAGTTGATCAATTTGAAGACGCTGTTCACGATTGAGTTCGAAAGGAAGAGGCGCAACTCTAAAGGGAACGCTCGAATTGGTCTCAAACTCTGGTCTTCGAGCGGTATAGATAGGATTGCTCCCTACAATAGATTTGAGTGTCTCCGTTGTTGGACCTTCAGAAGCGATGAAATCCATAGAATAAATTCAAAAAGGAAAAATAGCATGCCAACGCCATTAGTACAATAAAAAATAGTGGGGACGGGTGCTTTTTTCGTCATTCAAACATGAAAAAATAACATTTTGAGTTATACTTCATATTATGAAAATCAGTGCGATCATTCCTACCCACAATCGATCAGACATTCTTGGGATGTGTCTGGAAGCCCTTGAAAAACAAACGCTTAAGCGAGATGAATTTGAAGTAATTGTGGTCAATGATGGCAGCAACGATACACAGAAAACGGAACATATTTTAAAAAAGTTTGAATCGTCTCAACTAAACTTACAATGGTTCACTCAGCCTAATGCGGGACAGGGAATTGCACGAAATAAGGCACTCAAAAAGGCAAAAGGCAAAATTGTTATTTTCTTGAATGATGACATCATCGGAATACCAACTTTATTGGAGGAGCACTGGAAGATTCACACAAAAAATCCTCAAGACAATGTGGCCGTACTTGGCTTCATCGATTGGCATCCGGACTTGGAGGTGAATGAATTCATGCAATGGATGGTGAATGGGTCTTCTATTTTTGGAAAGTTTGGAGGCCACCAGTTTGCCTTTGAAAAACTCAAACGAGGAGAAAAACCGAATTATAATTTTTTCTACACCTCCAATCTTTCTTTAAAAAGAAAGTTCCTGGGAGAAAAACCATTTGATGAAAATTTTAGCAAATACGGTTGGGAAGATATTGACCTTGGCTACCGATTGGAAAAAGAAAGGGGCTTGAAAATAATCTACAATGATCATGCGATAGGACATCACTATCACCCTATGGATGAAGAAAGCCTGGGAAGACGAATGGAAATGATTGGAAAATCCGCTCATTTGATCGATAAAAAACATCCGGAACTCCACAAAGTGCCCTCTCTAAGCAAAAAATTAATTTTTCATCTCCTTTCAAATCCGCTCAGCTTATTTCTGATCCAAACACTCAATCGACTCACTCAAAAAAAACTCCAAGCCCTTTATTACTATGCCCTTTCCAAAAAACATTTTCTAAAAGGCATAAATCAGGTATAATTTATAAAAGCTAATGCCTAAAATCCCTCCCATGAAAAAAGCCTTAGCCATCCTGGTTGGCATTGCGCTCCTTGCGTCATTCACTGGTTGCAAAAAAGAGCAGCCTGAAGCCACAACCGCCGCTACGGAGGAAAAAATTGAGCTCACGTACTACCGTCTTTTTGATGGGGAAGATATTTTCGAGCCGTTGATTCGACAATATGAATCGGAGCACAAAAATATTACCATCAATTATAAGAAATTCACGGATGCGGATAAATACTTGAATCTTATCATCAATGAACTTGCCGAAGGCCAAGGCCCCGATTTATTTTCGATGCAAAATACATGGTTTGTGCAACATCGAAAAAAGCTCAGTCCGGTTCCCAGTGACTTGATTTCGGTTGATGATTTTAAGAATGTCTTTGTTAATATTGCCTCAAAAGATTTGATTCTTCCGGATGATTCGGGTGTGAATCAAATTTATGGTCTGCCTCTTTACATCGATACCCTGGCGCTTTACTATAATCAAGATCAATTTGAAGACGCGGTTCCGTCTCGTGGGAAGCCTGCCAGTACCTGGTCCGAACTTCAAGAAGATGTTTTCAAACTCACCAAAGCCGACAATAGCTTTGAGCGTTTTGAACGAGCCGGAATTGCCATGGGCCGTTCAGATAACGTTTTACGTACGGTGGATATATTGTATCTCCTTATGATTCAATTTGGAGCCCATTTTTATGACAGCAAATACTCCGAAGCTACTTTTGCTGAAAATCAGGGAGCAAGTACGGATGGAATCGAAAATCCGGGAGTCGATGCCTTGCAATTTTATAGTTCCTTCGCTCTTCCCAGCAGCAAATATTACACCTGGAATGCTTCCCTTTCCAAAGCGGACAGTGACGAGAAAGAACTCAAGACCTTTGCCCGTGGAAAAGTGGCGATGATTATTGGTTACTCCCACATGTATCAACAGATTTTGGATCAAATCCAGCAGTTGGAAAAAAAGGGAGAAAAAACCATTAGCGCAAATAGCGTTAAAATTGCTCCCATTCCCCAACTCGAAGATCCAAAAACCAGCACGGAAAAGCGAGACACCTACGGAAGTTATTTTGCAGAAACGGTTTCACGAACCTCTGAGCATTCCAAAGAAGCGTGGGAGTTTTTGAGTTTTTTGGTGAGTAAAGAAAATCTTCAATATTACAATGAACAAACCCATCGTCCCACGAGCCGTCGTGACATGATCGACGATCAAAAGGAAGATCCTATTTACGGTGTATTTGCCGATCAAATCGGTTTTGCCGAGAGTTTGCCTATGGCGGATGATGAAGCTTACGATGAGATTTTTAAAAAAGTGATTGATGCGGTGCTCGCCACAAAAGATGCCAAAGAAGTTTTAATGGTTGCTCAAGAGGAAATAAGTGCTCTAATCCCCAAAGGAGGATTATTCCCCATCACGATTCTTCCCACTGAAGGCAATACCAATTAAGTTCCTTTGGAATGAAACGACTCGTGGAGTGGGGGTTAGCATTTTCCATCTTAAGTTTATCTTTCAGTATTTCCTTTTTGGTGTGGCAAAATCCATTTACCCATGCTGAAACCTTCAATCCCTATCGTTCGATTTCACTCTACGGAAGTGAATTATTGATTTGGATGACATTTCTTTTGTGGCTTATTGACCTCCGTTTTCAAAATAAGCTCACTCGAGTCCGTTTTACTTTGAATGAACTTTGTGCCCTTGGCTTACTGGGAATGGTAGGGATAAATTCACTGTTGGTGTCACTCAATGCTTTGACTTCCCTGGCAGGACTAGTTCATTTTCTGACTGCATTGATTTTTGTAAAATTACTTTCAGCCCGTATCCTTCCTCAGAAAGTCGCACGAAAAATATTTTATAGCACCCTGGTGGTTCAAGGCGTGCTGGCAATGGCTCAAGTTGGGCTTAATCACTCGCTTGGATTGAATTTTTTGGGAGAGCCGTGGCTGACCAATACGCTACCGGGAGTGGCTAAAATTCACTTGGGGCAAAGCACATTGCTACGTGGTTATGGAACCTTTCCTCATCCCAATATCTTGGCGGGCTACATTCTCATCGGCTTTTTGATGTTGATGGAGGACTCCACATCCTTCAAAAAAAGATTTTTAAGAAAAACTATCCAACTTGTATTTGCACTCGGCGGTTTATTTACCCTTTCCAAGGGGGCATTCATGGCCTTTTTAACCAGTATGGTCGTTGTCCGAAAAATTAAACCCATTCTTGCAAGTGTATTGCTCGTCCTTTTTTTGGGCGTAGGCATGTTAAGCTGGGGGCATCTATCTAAATATGAATTTGTTCACGAACGGATCTTGTACACGCACATTAGCCTCACTATGTTGTGGGAGCATCCGGAAGGAGTGGGGATCAATCAATTCACCGAGCGGATGCAAGAATTTACAGCCACCAAGCTTCAACCGTGGCAGTTTCAGCCTGTCCATAACATTTTTCTATTGATTGCGAATGAGTGGGGGATTCTTCCTTTGATTTTTATCATGTTAGGAGGGGGACTCCTCTTGAACAATAAAAAATGGCAGCCTTGTTCGATGACATTGATGAGCGCCCTTCTGACTCTTGGTCTATTCGATCACTATCTATTCAGCTCTTATCAGGGCCTACTGCTTACGGCTTTTGTTTTTGCTCAATCGGAGGCTAAGTAGCTGTTCATCCAGTAATCTATGTCAAAATTGACCCTATAAAATCAGGTTGCCCTCGCACAAATTCTTGCACGGAAATAGGAGATTTTCCTTCCATCTGAACCTCTTTTAGGATAAGAATTCCCTTTCTCGTCTGAATTCCTATAGAGCCTTCCGAAAGTCTCATCACTTTTCCCGCTTGCCCGTTTTCATCTCCGCCTCCGGAGTGACCCGAAAGCAACTTCAATCGTTTCCCTTTAAAAGTCGTGTATATCCCGGGCCAAGCAAAATAGGCTTTCCATTTTCGCTCCACTTCAATCGCCGAATCGTGATTCCAATCGATTTCACCACTCAAACGGTCCATTTTGGTACAATAGGTGGCTTGATTCTCATTCTGATTCTTTGATTCGATACTTCCTTCAAAAATGCCCGGAATCGTTTGTGCCAGAAGTTCAGCGCCGCATCGCGCCATCTCTGTGCGTAAATTTTCAGCGTTGTGATCCGTGCGGATTGCCACCTCGGAAAAAGCATAAATCGGACCGGCATCCATACGCGAAATCATTTGCATGATGGTTACGCCACTCACCACCTCCCCGTTCAATAAAGCCGATTGGATGGGTGAAGCCCCTCGATAAAGTGGAAGCAAAGAAGGATGGACATTCAAGGCCACATAGCGAGGCAGTTCCAGAATGGGACGCTTTAAAATTCGTCCATAGGAAGCCACCACCAAAAAATCCATTTCACGTCCTTTAAGACTTTCTGGATCCTCGAAAATTGATAATCCCACATTAAGTCCAAACTGTTTCACCGGACATGGCGTTAAAACCGCACGACGACCTACCGGTGCATCGGGGGGAACCACCACGCCCAAAATTTCAAATAAAGAATCCGATTGAAGACGTTCCAAGATCACGCGAGCAAATTCGTCGCTTCCCATAAAGAAGAGTGAGATACGCACGCCCCTCAGTTTATTGGTCACTAAGTTTGAAGTAATTTTTGATTTGGGCATAGCTGAAAAATTAGATAGAATGACCCCACTCATTGTATGCTATGGCCTATGAAAGTTCTACGAAAAATCATTGCTGCGTTTCTGAGCCTTGCCATCATTAATTTTTCTCTTATCGGAGTGATGGCATTGTCCTTGAGTGACACCTATTTGAATCGAGATTTTTATGGAAGCGAATTTTTTAGGGAAAGCCTTTATCCTCAAATTATGGACGAAATTGCTAAGGGCATAGAAGAGAAAAATCCAGAATTGAATCAGGCCCTTTCTCATCAGGAAGTGCTTGAAATGGTGGAAGTCGTTATTCCGGCGAGTACGCTCAAAACAATGGCTGAAAGTGCTTTTGATCAACTGGAGCAAAATCCTTTACCGGAAACCATCGTCATTTCGAATGAAGCCATTAAAAAAAACATTAGAATCTATGTGGAAGAAAATCCGAAAGCTCTTTTGTATATAAACCCGGATCAACTGGATTACCTGGCCAGTGAAATTGAAATTCCATTTGAGAATCTTTCTCCCGAGCTCCAAGTCACGGTTCAAATCTTGTCGGTGAATCAGTCGGAAGGGAAAATTATTTTTGTTGCGGGAATGATTGTCCTGATCGTTTTGCTTTTCTTGGTTCAATGGAAGCCTTTTTCAAAGGCATTTGTTTGGATGGCGACCACCCTGGTTTTTAGCGGAATCCCTTTGCTTCCGCTCGCCTATACCCTTCATGCCATGGCACAACAATGGCCGGATCTCGACACGGAACTGATTCAGCAGTTCATTAAACCTGTTAGCGATGGGATTTTCTTTTATGGAGTCATCCTTACTTCAATCGGGCTCTTTGGCTTTGTGGATTATTTTATTTTGAAAAAGGTTGAATCGCAGGGGCATCAATAGTATTCATAAAAATAAATTTACTTCTTCATGCGTTGGAATACTAAAAATAAGGAAAAAAAGGAATCGGTTCCACCGCAAAAATTAGACCAGTCTTATCGTCAGTATCTTTTGACAATCGCACTGGCTTCTCTATTCAGTTGGGCGGCCTGGACAATGGCTATTCTTAGGCTTGATCCTTATGAAAAAACAGGAATTGCACTAAGCTTATTTTTTGTGAGTCTTTTTTTCGCACTCATCGGAACATTCACGTTGCTGGGATTTGGCCTTCGTCGCTGGTTGGGGGATAATGAAATTTCCTACCATCATCTCACGGTGTCTTTACGCCAAGGACTTTTACTCAGTTTATCCACACTTGTTTGTTTGGGCTTGCTTATTTTGGGGGTTCTCAAGTGGTGGAATGGACTCTTGATCATTGCCATCGCTCTGTTATTTGAAATGCTCATTACCAGTCGTAATGGATAGATTAGAAAATAGAAGTTTAAACCCCGGAGTACTCGTGGGTTGAGCGTTTTAATAGCTGACGTCTGGAACGACACGGATACGATTGATCGGCCAAAAAACAACCACCGCTTTTCCTTGGATTTCATCTAAGGTAATAAAAGGAGTGGTATAGGTGCTGCATCCTGAAGGTTCAAAACATCGTCTTGAGTCGCTACTTGCCCGTCGATTGTCTCCCAGTACAAAATAGTTTCCTTCGGGAACAACAAATACATTGTTTGTAGACTGCCCTTCTGTATGGCCCAAATTCACTTGGTTTAGGTAAGTCGCCTCGTCCAATTTTTCATCATTCACATAAACATACCCCTCACGTAATTCGACTGTATCTCCGGGTAAACCGATCACTCGTTTAATGAAAAAATCGGCACTTTCGGTTCCGGGGGGATGAAAAACCAGTACTTCTCCCCGCTGCGGCAATCCCACCTGCCACCCTAAAATATTCTGGTACCCGAACTTGTAAATCATGATGTATTCTCCATTTCCTCGGATGCATTGCCCTTCAAAATTGTTGAAGGCATCACACATCGAAGGCCCGTGGACCTGAAAAGGCGCAATAACGTAAAAACGTAATACAACTACTAAAAATAAAATTGCAAAGCCGTTCAATAAAATATCGGCAAGAAAAAGCAGTATTTTCCGGGAAGAAGATTTCATACAATCAAAAAATTTCAAAAAATGTGGGGGCACGATAGCATAAATTTTTTGAAATGACCAGCCTGATCCTTTAAGGTATCGGAGTGGATTGATTCAATTTACAAGCGTTTAAAATCAGATTACTATCTCCATATGCTCGAAGGGATTTTTTATCGGTCCTATTTGAATCCGGGAGAAAAAATCCTGTACGTGGCCCATATCCATCCGATTACTATTTATAGTGAGTTCATCAAGAATGCTTTCTGGGGATTTTTATTGCCTTACCTTTTTTATACCTTGATGCCTCCGTTATGGTATCTATGGGCGGTATGGGCTGTGTTTGGAATCGCGAAAATGATCCTCATGCTTTTGGATTGGTATTATGACTGCTTTTTGATCACGAATCAAAGCGTCATCGATATTCAATGGGAAGGGGTTTTTACCCGTTCTTCCACTCGTATCGAGTATCATACCATCGAAGGTATTTCTTATGAGGTAAACGGATTTTTTGCCACCATTTTGAATTATGGGAATATCACCATCGAAAGGATCGGTTCGGGAACCGTCGTGGCCCTTGAGAAAGTAATCACTCCTAAAAATGCTGAACGCGAAATTTTAAATGCGCAAAATGAATTCCTTCGTAACAAAAGCTTTAGAGACCACAAAACTTTAAAAGATCTGCTCACCAACATGATGCAAGACTACTCTAACTTCAATTAAAAATGGAAATTGTCATCACCATCGCGATCGTAGGAGTGCTTATTTTTATAGGCTTAATTTTATGGGTAAACTCAAAACGTAATAAAATAAACCCCAGAGACGAAGCTAAAATTCGAGAGCATTGGGCCAATATCCGACAGGAAGTTCAGATTCATCCCAAGGCGGCGGTTGTCGAAGGAGATAAGCTGCTCGATCAAGTTCTTAAACTCAAAGGATTTCAAGGGACACTGGGAGAAAAACTCAAAAAAGCTGCACCCCTTTTTACCAATAGTCAGGGATTGTGGCAGGCGCACAAGCTTCGCAATCGCATTGCGCACGAAATGGATTGCAACCCTTCAAAGGAAGAGGCGATCACCGCACTCAAGCAGTTTAGGCAGGCGATGAATGATTTAGGTATACCGCTCGAATGACCAATCTTTTCCCTCAGCTTCATATCATTGGCATCACCGGGAAAATAGGTTCGGGAAAAAGCACGGTGGCACGATTTTTAGAAGAAAAAGGAGCCACTCGTATTGATTGTGATCAACTGGTTTATGACTTGTATGAGCCGGAAGGGATGGGAACAAAGAAAATTCAAACTTTCTTTGGAGAAACCTATCTCACCAAAGAGGGGAGAGTGAGTCGGAAAAAAATGCTCAAAACTTTGGTCAAGAGCCCGAAAAAGTGGCAGATCCTCAATCGGATGATTCATCCATTGGTGGCTGAAATGCTGAAGCGTCGGAAACTGTGAGAAAGGAAAGGGTGAAGGAGCGGGGATTGAGCTCCGATGAGCTCGACATTATTAGCCGGCAGCAGGTGGATCCAAGGCAAGACGCCTGGGTTATTTTCCCCAATGAAGGAGGCAGAGCGGAATTAGAGCAAAAAGTACTCATTTTAGTTGAAAAAAACCGACTCAAACATTAAATTCAGAGTATGAAATTCAAATCATTTATCGGCTTAGGGGTAGCCATCGCCTTACTATCAACCGGACTTAGCGTTCACGCCGCCGATGAGAGCTGCGCTCCTTTTTCAGATGTGGACGCCGGGACGGTGTATTGTCTTTCCATTGATTACCTGAAAAATCAGCATATTGTTTCGGGTTATTCGGATAATACCTACAGGCCCTACCAAGAAATTGGCCGTGCGGAATTCACTAAAATTATCATTGGTGCCATTTTTGACACAACCACCATTGACTCCTGCATGCAAGGCGTAACAGATGAGTTTTTTACCGATACCTCAAACAGCGAGTGGTATGCCAAATATTTGTGCGTGGCCAAAGAGCAAAATATCATTGCCGGTTATGAGGATGGGAGCTTTAAGCCGGGAAATTCGATTGTGCTTTCTGAAGCCTCCAAAATCATTTTAAATACCTTTGGGTTGTCGATGGACTCCATTGATTCGGATCCCTGGTACAAACGATATGTCGACGGATTAGCCTATGCCAAGGCGATTCCCGTTAGTCTCAAGCGGTTTGACCAAAACATCAATCGCGCGGAAATGGCGGAAATGGTCACTCGTTTGAGAACAACTGATTTTGCACAAAATTCTCAAGACTATCCGACCCTCAATTCGATCAGTAATCCCGAAGAGAATACAACAAAATACTCGGCCTACATCATTTCTTCAACGGACGTGGAAGGAACAGTGGAAGGCTATCTTTTCAATGACGTTTTTGATTTTGTTATCAGCTTAAAGGGAAAGTCCGATCTAAAACTTGAAGCTCAATTGAGCGATGGAACTGGAAAGAATTTGCCGATCACAATGACCTATGACGATTCCAGCGCTCACTGGCGAGGGCATGGCACGTGGAACGATCTTTCAAGTGATTCCATGGAGGCACTCAAAGGAGGTGACTTTCAGTTTGAAGCGAATGAAAAAACGATTATTGGAACTTTAACGCAAGACAATAACATCTTCACCGATTTTGCCATTTACGATCCCGCTAAAGAGGACGATGGCGTGTGGGAAGAAGATGTGACGGCGCTCAAAGCGATTCTGGACGAGTTTGGATATACCTATACCGTCGTTGATGCGGAAGACATCAATAAAGGAAGGCTCTTCAATGAAGAGGGAGGATATAAATCGATTCTTATGCCGGGAGGATGGGCCTACACCCGTTCCCTTCGAATCAATACGGATGGAAAAGAACATCTTCAGGATTTTTTAAAGCAAGGAGGCAATTACGTTGGATTTTGTGCGGGAGCGTATTTTGCCGCGGGTACTATTGAGTTTGCCACCGAAGCAACGGGTGGGGGAGGGATCTATGCTCAAGAAAGCGATTACATCGATTATTCGGAGTATTACAATAATGATCTTTTAACAACGGGGTCTATCAAGGGGCCATTTGGCTGGTTCCCTTGGGCGGATGGGGCTAACCTCAATTATGAACTCGCGCACATCAACACCAACAATCAGACCATGAAAACCATTGGACTTCCGGAAAGTACGCGATTTCTTTACGGAGGAGGTCCTTTTTTTGAAATAGAGTTGAGTCAAGAACCTGAGGGATACGAGGTCTGGGTCTATGCGCAAAAACCGGATGGACCCTCCAATGAGGCCTCTATAGGGGATGGAAAGCCGGCTGTGATTCGATACCACTACGGAGAAGGAAATGTAATTTTATTTTCTTATCATCCCGAAGTCCTCATCGGCAGTGATCGCGACAATATCGACTCTCTCACACAATATTATCAAGAAGATTCCATCGATTGGAATCGGGGGGATCAAAGCCAAGATGACATCAACATTGATAATTGGAATATTGTGCATGCCGCGGTACAGATTGGGGCCAATGAGATGCCAACCCCTATGGGGAAGTGAGCTGGAAATAAAGTGGGTTTTCGTTCAAAGGGAGCGCAATGCCTCTTTATTTCCAGAGACTATTGAAGAAAATATATAAACTTCTATAATACCATCATGAGTACTGAAGTATCGCAAAAATATGAAGTGGTGATCGGACTTGAAATCCATGCTCAGATATCAACCAAATCGAAGCTTTTTTGTGGCTGTGACAATGATTCTTTTCAAAAAGCGCCCAATACGAATGTATGCCCCATCTGCATGGGTTTTCCGGGGATGTTGCCCGTGGCCAACGCGGTCGCCATTGAAAAAGGAATCAAGACCGCACTCGCATTACGCTGTGAGATCCCCCTATTTTCAAAATTTGACCGAAAAAACTATTTCTATCCCGACCTGCCTATGGGATATCAAATTTCACAATACGATGAGCCAATTTCCAAAAATGGCGCTGTGGAAATTGAAAGGGACGATGGAAGTTTTAAAACTATCGGGATCACACGCCTTCATCTTGAAAATGATGCCGGAAAACTGACCCATGTACGAGGCGGAACACTTTGCGATTACAACCGATCCGGAACTCCGCTCATGGAAATTGTCACTGAGCCGGATTTGCGTTCTGCGGAGGAAGCTAGGATTTTTGCCAAAACGGTTCAAGCCATTTTGAGAGCTGTGGGTTCGTCCGAAGCGGATATGGAAAAAGGCATGATGCGGTTCGATGCCAGTGTTTCCACCCGGCCCAGAGGCGAAGATAAGTTGTATCCCCGTGCCGAAATCAAAAATCTCAACTCATTCAAGGCACTGGAAAGTGCCATTGAGTATGAAGTGAAACGACAAACCGCGCTATGGGACAAAGGGGAACCGATGACCGGTGCCATTACGGTCGGATGGATGGATGAGGAACAAAAAACGAAGCTGCTCCGCAGCAAAGAAGACGCTGCCGATTACCGCTATTTTCCCGAACCGGACTTGCCTCCCCTTATTTTGGAGCAAGCCCTTATTGATGCGTATAAAACAGAGGTTCCCGAACTTCCGTTGGCGAAGAAAATGCGGTTCAAAAATGATTATGGGATTAGCGAAAAAGAAGCGATTTTTTTTAGTGAGGCGCTTGAGTTGGGAGATTATTTTGAAACGGTGACCAAAACTTCCGGCGATGGGGTGAAAGCCGCGGCATTTGTGGGCAATATTTTAGTGGGAAAGCTCAATCAGGAGGCGATAGCATTGAAGGATTGCAAAATCACCGCCGAAGTGTTGGGGAAATTGCTGCGGTTGGTCAATGAAGGGGTCATTTCTAATAATACCGCTAAAAGTACGGTGTTTGACGCCATGTTTGAAACCGGAGAGGTCCCGGAGAAAATCATTGAAGCCAAGGGTTTACAACAGGTCTCCGATACCGGCGCACTCGAAGGATTCATCGATGCGGTGCTTCAGGCCAACC
>Ga0076332_1061_pt1 | contig 13652 bp, 13 predicted proteins | sample RifGroA2_FD_67839 | JGI IMG/M metagenome (GOLD analysis project Ga0076332, IMG submission 67839) | Peregrinibacteria bacterium GW2011_GWA2_44_7 | reverse complement strand
GCTACTTCTGCCAAAGAATGTCTGCTAACGCAGGCGTTTTTTGTTTTTTGAACTTGCGTCAATTATATGGACTTAAAACCAAAAAGCTCTTTTCCTTGTCCCAACATATTCCCTCGTAGAATAGCGTAGCACTCTTGGCCTAATTTTCCCTTCTCTAACGAACGGGCAAGGGCTCCAGAAATCCAATCTGCTATTTGTATGTTTATATTACTTGTAGAGTCAACAGTCTCGATTTGGAAAATTACTCCTTTTGGCAAGCTTGGCAGCATGCGCGCTTCTATAGCTTTTTTGAATTCTCGGTAAGGGTAAGTTTGGGCGTATGAGGAAAAGCGGGAGAGAATGCGAGCAGGTGAGGATTAAGATTGAGGTGGATTTTTAGAGATGAATGCGGTATAATAACTAGATTTTATAAATTCAAAAGATGAAATTCACCTTTTCATGTTCGTCATTCAAATTCAGTTCGTCGAGTCTGATTTTTAAGAATGTCGGACCGGAACATCATCGAGTGGCATCGGAAAAAACGGAAAAAAAAGATTCGGCCCCCAGTCAATTTGAAGAACTCCTGCGTCGATTGGAACAGTGTCAAGAAGACCCCAAGCAACTTACGGACGAACTGGAAAAGGCACTCAAGGCGTTGGAGAAAGAATGCCAACAGGAAACATTGAAGTGTATTGAAGACGGAGAGGTGGCCTTGACTCAAGTCTTGGATCAAATGGGCGTTTCCCCGGAAGAAAAGGAGATGTTATTAGAGGAGTACAATACGGTGATGGATCCGGAGGCTTACGCCGAGGATCAAGCTGATGTGAATCGAGCGGAAGAACAGGTTTTTCGCGCTCAATTCAAGCAACAGGCACTGAGTGAATTGAAAATGAAAGTGGCAAAAGCAAAAAAAGAACATCCCGATCATGAACAAAAAACAAGGGAATACCATGAATTGAAGGTTGAAAAAAACAAGCTAGATGCCAAAATGGAAGCGTTGGTTAAAATACATAATGCTCGAAAACCGCGGCCGCATTTCGAGGGCGGTGAACAATCGCAAATGGTTGAGTATTTGGCGCAACATCGAAAAATATCCGATCAAATTAGCGCATTTCAACGAGAAAATTTAAATGTTATGAGCATTATCAATCAAGTTCAGGATGAGGAAATAATTCAAAGCGGAACGTGGGGAGTGCAAGTGGGAGAAAACTATTATAAAAGTATTGATTTGATGGCGAAAGAATTGGCTCAGTCGACCATTTCGGAAGAAGAACAACGAATTGCCCGTGAGTATGGCGAAAAAATGAAAGAAGAGCTGGGATCATTGATGAAAGAGGTGTTCAAGCAACGCTTGGAACCGTATTGCGAAAAACTCAAAGGATCAATAACTCAATTGGGTCAACGCATTAAATCGGAAGAGTTCAGATTTGATCCTTTGAGAAAAAGAGTAAAGGATTTAGTCTCTCAAGGAGCTTCTGCAAATAAAATCACTGAAGCCAGAGAATATTATGAAGAGCAGCGGAGAAGTGACCCGATTTTGGTCGCATTGCTCCAACGAAGAGAAAGCTACAAAGCGCAGTTGAATCAGATGTCACATTTATTAGCCGCTTAATCCACTCTTACTATGTCCGATCTCAATTATGCAGAGGCGCTTGATCAATTAAAAAAAAGAAAAGCACAAATGGATGAACGCGTGAATGGAGTGAAGGCGGATGTAAAGATTTTTATCCGCGGCGCGCGGTTTTATGCCGAGAAAAAAGAAAGAGTGCGAGAGCTGGCCGGATGGAATGAAGGGAATATTTTTGATAAAACAGTTAAAGGAGGCGTATAATAATAAGATTTCTAAAATTTTATTCTTTTAAAACAAACAAAAAATGCAAGTCATGAAAAATTTTGCCTCTACCCTTATTCAAAATTCAAAGAATAATTTGATTTATAAAAATCAAGAACAATCGCATTCAAGCCAGGACATTCAAAAAAATATTGATGCAAAAAATAATGAAAGGGTATATGAAGTAAGCCGCTTGGGCGCAATGCAGAAAAAATTAACCGAGGTTACACAGCAACTGGACGGTGTGGCGAGGGAGTTAGCGATAACTTTAAAAGAAAAAGCTGTCGCTCGTTCCGAATTGAAAGCTATGGAAGTACAGCGAGATGTTGATCCTGCTGAGCAACAACGTTTGCAAAGCGTTGTTGCTAATTATACGAGTAGAGAAGCAACATTTAGAGAATTGTTAAGAAGCAAAACGGAATTACCGGGAGAAATACAAGGGCAAGCAGCAACGGTTAGTCGACTCGATAACCAAATCAGACAAGCTAAAATGGACTTAGCCGCTCAATTGGCGCAAGAACGCCAAGCGGCAGCCGAAATAAAAGGTCAAAAATCACGTGAAGCGGCCCAAGCTCGACTCAATCGCTATCAGGAAGCTCTCAGAAAAGAAGAAGCCGAAAGACTAGCGGCGCAAAAACGTCACCAAGGAGATGTCCAGAAGGCTAATGCCAACAAAGAACGTTTACGCCAAGAAAAACAGAGCGTCGTTCTCAAAGAAACTAAAGATCTGCTTTTTCAAGATTCATTGGCCGATTATGAAGCGTTTGACGCGGCAATGAATACCTATGAAGAAAAACTGGCTCAACGTACGGCAAACCTGGAAGCCGATACAGCAACCGCTTTGGTCGAAGGGAAAGAAGGAAAGCCAACGACAGAAAAGGGAAAAACGTTAGTGGGATTGAAGGAACGTTCGGGCCCTCGAGCCTCAGGGGAAGCCAAGACGGTTATTCCTCCCCAGCAAGAAGTAAAATTGGTAACTCCCTTTATTCAAAAAAGCAATGGCGATGTATGGGCACAAGTGGCGGATAAAGATGGAAAACCAAAAGGAACCTATGTTGCGGTGAGATACAAGGGGAATAGGTATATTAGTTTTAATGCCTAAAAACATTTATTTTTTTAAACTCCAATAAAATGAAAAAAATCAAAAATAAATCTCAAAATAGTTCCGCAAAGAATCAACAGCAAAATGAAAAAATAAAGCAACTATTGACATCCTTTTATAAGGATATGGACGATATGGAGAAAGAGTTTATTGCTACATTGGCTCATCTTGAAACCATCCATAAACAAAAATTTGAATACATGACTCGCAAATCCGAAGACGCCGAGCACATCCTCGACCAGCTCAAAGCCGCTTAGTTATTTGGTTGACAGCTACTAGCTGAATTTTAAAATCAAAACACATGCCTTCCTACGGCCCGGACGGTCCCAATGAACACGACTCAAAAGGCCTGGAAATAAAACCAGATCAAAAAGACAAATTAAAGTCTTTAGAAATTAAATCTCCTGCCGATTGCGGTCGTGAAGCGCAGCAATTTGCTTTAGCCCATATTCGGGATGGGGGAGTTGAATCTTCTAAAGAAGGAGATAGACGTATTTTTGAAGTACGACAAACCGCTGAGGGTGAAGTGAAAGCATTGGTGGCGATTTATCAGAGATTGAATCCGGAGAAAAGGGAGGCTAAGCTCTATAAAGGGACCCCGCTTCAAGTGGAAACCAAAGACGGCAGAGGCATCCATTTGAGAAAAGCTCCAGGGCTCAAAAACCAAAGTGCGGGAGTGATTAAGGATGGTGAAAAAGTAACCATTGATTCAAGAGTCAGTCTCGAAAAAGACGGGTATCGTTGGACCTCCGTGCTTGATTCTAAAGGAGAGAAAATTGGCTATGTGGCCTATCTCAAGATCTCAAAAGAAGGTGCTGACGCCTACTTGAAGGCGCCGGAAGCACCGATTGAAAAATCGACTCCGTTGCAATTGCGCGTGGATCTCCCTATCGACTTGAAAAGTACACCGGAGCGGAATGCCACGACCTTAAAATCGCTTGCGCCGGGTGAGCTGATCCTTCTCGATACCTCGACACAACAATACCAACCCAACGGAGATGTTTGGGCCACCAGGTCCTACAAGCTAAAATTCTCTCATGAAATCACTCAATCTATTCACCAATCGAGAATTTCTGGACGAATTGAACAAAATCCTTTCCCGTTTTGATGCTCAAATGGACAAGGTCAAGCATCTCATTGTGGGAGAAAAGAAAAACGCGCAACAGCAAAAAAGAGAAATGGACGAAAAAAAGTTTCAGGATGATCCCGAGCAAATTCTAAGTGGACTAAAAAGCCTGTAGGAGTCACGCATCTAAAGATGTACCCCTTGGAAGCATCCGCAGCTAGGATTACCATCGATTTTATGCTATAATAATAAGATTTAAACTTGCTTACCCACTTTCTATGAAAATCACCTTTCACGGCGCCGCGCGCGAAGTCACCGGCTCCCGCCATCTACTCGAAGTCAACGGCAAGAAAATCCTTCTCGATTGCGGTCTTTTTCAGGGCCACCGCAAAGAAGCCGAAGACAAAAATCGCACCTTTGGATTTGACCCGAAAGAGATCGATATGGTGATTTTATCTCATGCGCACATCGATCACAGCGGAGGACTGCCACGGCTGGTCAAGGAAGGATTTCAGGGGCCCATTTATACCACCTTTGCAACGCGTGATCTGTGTATGTACATGTTGCTCGACAGTGCCCATATTCAGGAAAAGGAAGCTGAGTACATCAATGCGAAGAAACTCAAAAGGGGAGAGCCGCCCGTTCAGCCCGACTACACCACCGAAGATGCGGAAGAAGCCCTCAGTTATTTCCATAGCCTCTCGTACGAAAAGCCGTTCGAAATCTTTCCAGGCATCACCCTGACGCTTTTCAATTCCGGCCACATTCTCGGTTCCGCCCTTGTCCATCTCACTGTAAAAGATGAGGAGGACGGTCAAACCAAAACTTTTTTGTTCACCGGCGACCTTGGTCGCAAAAATCTACCCATCCTCAAAGATCCCTATCAAATCCCCGCCGTCGATTATTTGATGATCGAGTCCACCTATGGCAATCGTCTGCACGAAGCCATCGTGGATGTGGAGAACAAGCTTGCCGGCATCATCAATGACACGATCGCGAAAGGCGGAAAACTCATCATTCCGGCATTTGCGTTGGGACGGACGCAGGAAATTGTGTACACCCTGCACCGCCTTTTTGACGCCAAGCGTATCCCGGAGAACCTTCCCATTGTGGTCGATAGCCCCCTCTCCGGCAATCTCACCGAAGTGTTTCGGATGCATCTGGAAGATTTTGATGATGAGGCTCAAAAAGAGTTCCTGGAAAAAAGGGACAATCCGTTCGGATTCGGGCGCCTGCGGTACATTTCCGATGTCGAGGACTCCAAGAAAATCAATGAAAGTAAAGTTCCAATGATCCTCATTTCCGCCTCGGGCATGTGTGAGTTTGGGCGCATCTTGCATCATCTTAAAAATAATATTGAAGATCCTCGTAACACGGTTTTGGGGGTCGGATTCATGGCGCAACACACGTTGGGACGTAAACTGATCGACGGCAATAAACTTGTTAAAATTTTTGGGGATGACTATCATGTAAAGGCGCGGATCGAAAACATCGATGCGTTTTCAGGGCATGCCGATCGGAGCGACCTCATCGACTACATCACCAAAATCAAAGGGCTCAAACAAACCTTTCTCGTTCACGGGGAAGAAGACCAACAAGAATCACTGAAGGTCTTTTTGGCGGAAAATGGCGTGACGAACGTGGTGATCCCTCACTTGGGCGAAACCCACACCCTTTCTGCGGAGGAACCTACCGTTAAAACGGTCGACATGGTGACCATGGAGTGGCAGGGGGCGCCCACCACCACTTTTTCCACGCTCTCAAATAATTGATCCACTTTCATTCGCAGCGCTCAATGAGAGGTTTTAAGCAGGTTCTTCCGGGATAAAAACACTAAAATTTGATTTTTAATGCGCTTTCGATTATAATAAATTCAGAATCACCACGAAAAGCGCCCTTTAAGGTCCCGTCCTTACGGGGTTCTTTTCTTTTTTGGCGCGTGCTCTGTACGCCAGCTTGGAGCGTAGATCGCTGATAAAGCCAAGAAGGCCCGAATCGAACCGTTTCAACAGGGCGGAATATTTTCGTTGATTGGGGATCAATATTTTTTTGAGCTTGTTTTGTTTGATGAGATAGTCCGCCAAGCAGTGAAAATCACCATCCCCGGTGACAATCACGGCTTGATCATAATGGGGATACTCGATCATGGCATGGAGCACCATTTCCGCGTCGCAGTTTCCTTTGATTTGATCGGTATTATAGACCAAGGTGGGTTTGAAAACACAAATGAATCCGGCATTCTGAAGGAACAGATACAGATCTTCATTGCCAGGGACATAGCCGATGAACAGCAGCGCTTTACTAACCTGGTACTTTTCGCTGAGGTATTTTCGGAATTTTTTAAAATCCACCTTCCATTTCAGCTGTTGAATGCTCAAGTTCAGGTTTTGACTATCGATGAACGCGTAATTGTTCTCTTTTTTATTTTTCATGGGAAAATTCTTTAAGCCTTAAACATTTCGACAATGCGCTTCGCAATGCCTTTCGCATCCAAGCCCACTTTATGGTACAGGTCTTTCCAGGTTCCCGACAGTTGATACTCCAACACCCCCATGCGTTCGAACTGTTTTACAGCGATTTTTTTTTCGAGGAGAAAAACCCCAAGTTGAGACCCCAAGCCGGATAAAATATTGTGGTCTTCCAAGGTCAAAACCCGTCCCGTTTTTCGAATCGACGCCTTCAAGATATCATCAAACTGTTTGAGGGAAGATACCGCCACGATTTCGATGGAAAGTTCAGGATGTGAGTTCAATAGGAGTTCGCGCGCTTGCACGGCTTCACTCACCAAGGCCCCACTCGCCGCAAGGGTAAGTTGGTTTCCGGGCCGAATCACATCGCAACGCCCGTAGGTGTATTCATAAGATTCATCATAAAAAGGAGTTCCGTCTTCTTTGGTGAGAATCGGAAAGGCATGCCGGCCCATCCGCACATAAAAATTGCCATAATGCGACGCCACATACCGAATGATGCGATCGGTTTGATTGGGATCCGCGGGCTCAATCACCATGGTGTGGAGTAGGCCTACAAAGGAGCCCATGTCGTCGATGGCTTGATGGGTCGGTCCGTCTTCACCCACGGAAAGACCGCAGTGAGTGGCCACCATCTTCACATTTGTATGGTTGATGTCGTTCACGCGGGCTTGGTCTTTCGCTCGGCTGGTCATGAAGGCTCCGAATGTGGAACAGAATGGAGTAAATCCGCTCAAGCTGAGCCCTCCCGACAAAGACACCATGTGCTGTTCGGCAATGCCGCACTCAACATGCTGTTTAGGAAGATTCTCGTATACAAATTTGGTCATCACGGAGCCACGAAGGTCGGCCGTCAGCGCGAGAATGGACGGGTTGCGCTGCGCGAGGTCGAGCAGTGCTTTCCCATACGCGGTGCGACAGTCGATTTTAGCATCCGGGGCGTAGGTGAAGGGCGTGCCGGTATCGAGGGGAAGGGGGCTCAGGAGTTTTGGGAATTCCGCTGGCTTGGGATGCCATTGAATCTGAGCGCGAAAATGTTCCAAAAGTTCCTCTTCGGCTTTGTCCAAAATCATGGCATTCAAGGCCGGCTTGACCTGCTCGGTTTTGGGCGCGCTGCCATGCCAGGTGGCTCTCGACGCCAATCCTTCCGGTTCCATGAACTCCACGCCTTTTCCCATCACGGAATGCCCGATCAACACCACCGGGGCGCCGGAAATTGAATGCGCATCCCCCAAGGTCGCCCAAAGGGCTTGGGGATTATGGGCATCGACTTCCAAGACTTTCCATCCCGCGGCTTCAAATAATTTTCGTAAATCCAACGGTAAGATATCGGCTAAGCTCGCGGTGAGTTGAACCTTATTGGCATCCACAAAAAGAATCAAATTGTCCAGATGATGGTGCGCGGCAAAATGAATCATTTCATGCACCTGTCCTTCCTGCGCTTCGCCATCTCCCATCAACGCGTACACATTTCGCTCACTATTTTTTAATTTTTCCGCCAGTGCAAAGCCTGCGGCCACCGAAACGCCAATGCCGAGCGGCCCTGTGCCGTATTCCACACCCGCCACATGCCGCGTCACATGCCCCTCAAAAATCGAGCCCACTTTTCGAAAGCTCGAATTCACCTCATCCTTAGAAACATAGCCTAGCTCAGCCAGCACACTATAAACCGCCGGTGAAATGTGCCCGTTGGACACCACCACCTTTTCTCCGGTTTGAGAAATCACGAAGGCATACAACACGGCCAGATAATCAATCGAAGAGAGTGATCCGCCCGGATGTCCACTTTGGGCCTGATGAGTCATCTCCAAGATACTTCGGCGACAGGATTTTGAAAACGCCTGAATAAGCAGCAGCTGATCGGAGGTGAGGGGAGAGTGAAGTTGGGGAAGAGCGAAAACCATTGCACTTTAAATTACAGATCATCTTATTTATACAGGATTTAACCCGCAGAAAAGAGAAGACTCAAGTTGACAAAATTTGAATAATAAGTATTATGGTAATTCAAAACAAACGTTGAATTATTTCCGTCACACTATAAAATTTGAACAATGAGTGAAGGCGCACCCAGAGAAATCATCACGGTTGAGCAAATCGAGCGCACGATGCAGTGGCCCTACTTCATTGATCCCAAGGCGGTTCAGTGGCAAGAGCATGAACGATTGAAATCCCCTCTTGCGACCAAACGGGCCGGTATTTCTTTCCAACAGGAGCTTATTGCAGAGCGGTATCATATTGCATTGGAATCGTTTCCCGAAGAAACCCTAATCCAACAACTTGAAGCGGCAATCACGAAGGCGGTTGAGAATTTTAGAACCGCCTCGGAGGTCATGGAAGTTCAACGGGAGCTGATTCGTTCACTGATGCGATTTCAGCAAGAAGGGGGGATAAACAGACTTTCGCCGCGCAGTTTAGCCCTTCTTAATGCCGTATTCACTCCGGATACTTTTCTTCCCATTGAAGATTTTACATTGGACGTTTGGCCCATTGAAGTCCACCGTTGGATTATTTCCAACGCCTTAAAATCGGTGGGCATGGCCCCCCAAGGCCAAGAAAAGAACTCTTTCGCAGTCACAACTCCACCGGCAAGCCCTTTAGAAGTTGCTTGGTGATTTGTTTGGACAGTTCCACGCCCGGTTGATCAAAGGCATTGATGCCGTAAAATTCACCCAAAAAGGCGGTGGCTCCTTCAAACAACATGAATAGCTCCCCGAGGGAATGTTCGTTTACTCGATCGATATGAAGCGTGATGTTGGGACGCTGACAATGGGTGAGGGAACGAACGGTGCCTTCTTTTTCCGTATTCAAAAGTCGATTGAAGCTCACCCCATTCAAAAAATCCACACTCGATTCTTCCGGGTAAGGAGTGGGGATGAGGAGCTCCACTCCAAAATCTTCCACTTCCATGAAAATGATCAGCTTATCATTTGGCCCTTCATGGTAGAGCTGGCTTTGGGAATGTTGATCTGTTGCGCCCAAGGCAGGAATCGGGGTAAGTCCCACGTGCACCGTCTCGCCACGATCATTTTTGGCTTTGCCGATGCTTTCGGCCAGCAGTTGACGGGTCCAGTCCGCAAATCGCACCAAACGCTGCGCATACGGCATCAATACATGCGAGGTTTTTCCTTTTTGGGCCAGCAAGTATTGAATTGAGGCGAGTTGGAAGGGAAGATTGGTGTCAAACGAGGGAGAAAGGAATGCCTCTCGCATCTGCCGCGCTCCTTTCCAGAGGGCTTCAATATCGACTCCCATGAGAATCGCGGGAACCAATCCCACGGCGCTCAAAACGGAAAACCGACCCCCGACTTTTGGAGGAATTTCAAAGGTGATTAACCCGGGATGTTCGTTCGCGATTTTTCGAAGCAGCCCCTGATGCGGGTCGGTGATGAAGACGAAATGATCTTCCAGTTTTAAGCCTTTTTGCTTTGTTTTTTCGCTGAAATAAAAATATTGCGCCAGGGTTTCCGGGGTACTCCCGGATTTGGTGATCACCAAAAATAGCGTTTCCTTATAGTCCAGCGAATCATCGATTTCTTGAATCCACAGCGGATCAATATTGTCCACCACATGAAAACGGGGACTGTTTCCGCAAACTGACTGATGGACACACAGCGGTCCCAGCGCGGATCCGCCGATGCCGAGGAGCACCACCGTCTGGAATCCTCGATTTTTTTTAAATCGTCCGAAAGACGAGATTCGGTCGATCGGAATTCCTCTTCGGAAAGGCTGTGAAGCGCATCAATATAACGTAACGGGGTTCGGTCCAAACGGATCATGGCGAAATCATAAAGAAAAACTAACGATTCGCCAAGCGCAATGGCGCGGAGCCCTCGTTTTCAGTTTTTTCTCGGAGGGTTGTTGCCGCAGTCGAGGCAATTTTAAAAAAAGCCGCATTCCCTTTTGGGAGAAGCGGCTTTACGTTTGGCACCGAAAATTTGATGCGACTATTTTTTGTCTTTCATTCCGCAGCAGCCGTCTTTGTCTTTCATTTCTATGGCCCCACAACATTCTCCTTTTTCATTTTTGCCCATCATAGGCATCATTCCTGATTTTCCGCCCGTGAGCACAAAGTACAATTGAATCGCGAGCAACACGACATTGAATTCAATTCCGCCATTTCCCACGCTCCATCCATTGGGCCAATGAACAAGGACGATTGCGCCAACCATCACAGGAACCATCATTCCCGCCGCCACCCGGGTCAAACAAGATTTTTTCAATACACCGGCCAAGAGCAAGAGTAAAGATCCTCCCACTTCGGCCAAAGCCACCAACGTGGCCACCCATACCGGAAGTTGCATCATGGCCGCGGTCGCGGTTAGGTCTGCGAGTTTGGGTAATCCATGATACAAAAATACGCTAGCCAAAGCCAATCGCAGCAACCAATGCGCGTGCTTACCAAGGCAGCAATACCAGCTCATTTTCATGGAGCCGGAAGAACAACATTCACCATCTTTCATGAGGAGGAGATTAAAGAGATAAAACAGTGACAAAGTTTACGCTGTTTCAGGTATGAATGCAAATGGCACGTTTTGGCCTATATTCTTGAAAAAATAGAAAATCATACGAGCCAGAAAGGAAAGGTTTAAAGTATTTTAGATTTTTGTTATTCTCAAGCTATGTCCATCGAATCTCTCAATCCGGCCACCGGAGAAGTGGTGGCTCGCTACGAGCCGCTCACCGAATCGGAAATAGAAGCAAAATTGAAAAAGGTACAGGAGGCATTCTTGTCATGGCGGGAGCTGACTTTTGCCGAGCGAAGCGAGGGGTTGAGGCGTGTCGCACGAGAATTGAGAACTAATAAAACAGAATACGCCGGTTTTATCACGCTGGAAATGGGAAAGCCGATTCGAGATGCGGAAGCGGAAATTGAAAAATGCGCGCTGGGATGTGACTATTACGCGGAAAACGCCGAAAAATTTTTACAAGACGAATTCAAGTCCACCGAAGCCTCAAAAAGTAAGGTTTGCTATGAGCCGCTCGGAGTCATTTTAGCGGTGATGCCTTGGAACTTTCCCTTTTGGCAGGTCTTTCGATTTGCGGCCCCCACACTGATGGCCGGCAACGTGGCGGTGTTGAAGCATGCCTCCAATGTGCCGCAATGTGCGCTGGCGATCGAGGCGGTTTTCACCCGGGCCGGACTTTCGGAAGGTGTTTTTCAGACCTTATTGGTGGGATCCTCGGAGGTGGAGTCCTTGATTGAGCACCCCGCTATTCAGGCGGTGACCTTGACCGGGAGCAGCGTCGCGGGACAAAAGGTGGCTTCCGCTGCAGGACAGGTGCTTAGGAAAACGGTATTAGAACTGGGAGGAAGTGATCCTTTCATTGTGTTGGCGGATGCCGACCTGGAGATAGCCGCGCAGGGCGCCATCCAGGGACGTTTTGTGAACGGCGGACAGAGCTGCATCGCGGCCAAGCGGTTCATCGTTCTCGAATCGGTGGCGGACGCGTTTGAAGCATTGGTGGAAGAAAAAATGAAGAAAATCATTCAGGGAGACCCCTTGAATCCCCAGACTCAAATGGGGCCCATGGCGCGACTTGATTTGAGAGAAGAGCTGCATCGGCAGGTTCGGGAATCCATCGACAAAGGCGCGGTCCTCCGTTTGGGAGGACAAATCCCCGAAGGTCCGGGAGCTTTTTATCCTCCCACTTTGCTCACACCTGTTAAAAAAGGAATGCCGGTCTATGACGAAGAAACGTTTGGCCCGGTGTTGCCGGTGATCCGTGTTCAGTCGATTGAGGAGGCGATTCAGGTTGCGAACGACACGCCCTACGGCCTTGGTGCCACCTTATGGACCTCGGACATTGAGAGAGCCGAACGGTTGGCGGCTCAAATTCAGGCCGGCTCCGTGTTCATCAACACGATTGTGAAATCCGACCCACGATTGCCTTTCGGCGGCATCAAGCAGTCCGGCTACGGACGGGAGTTGTCCGAGTGGGGCATTCGTGAGTTTGTAAACATCAAAACGGTTGTGATTCAATAAAATTCAAAATTAGATTAATTCAATTAAAAGTTAAGGCCTTAAAACTAATGCCATTCAAACATTCTTAAATAAATGACTCTAAACTTATGTTTTCAAAAATAATTAAAACCGTTTCCCGGACGGGTCTAGTGGGTCCCGATCGGGAAACACCATGTGGGGGAGCCCATGAGGGGGAAACCTCCCCCTCGTGCTTTAATGGCGCACAGCTTTTGGTCAAAGCACTCGAAAATGAGGGAGTCGAGTATGTTTTCGGGCTTCCCGGAGAAGAAATCCGCGATGTCATGGTGGCACTCAAAAATTCTCCCATCCAACTCGTCATCACCCGTCACGAACAGGGAGCGGCCTTTATGGCGGATGTTTATGGGCGTTTGACAGGCAAAGCCGGGGTGTGTTTGGCCACGCTTGGTCCGGGCGCCACAAATCTGCTGACAGGGGTCGCGGATGCGCATCTTGATCACAGTCCACTGGTCGCGATCACCGGTCAAGGGTCATTGGATCGTTTGTATAAAGAGTCCCATCAGGTCATCAATGTGGTACGGATGTTTTTTCCGGTCACCAAGTGGACCGATCGGATCACCAACCCGAGAAATATTCCGGAAATGGTACGCAAAGCGTTTAAATTGGCGGAAATGGAAAAACCGGGGGCCACCCATATCGAGTTTTCCGAAAATATTGCGGCCATGCTCGTCGAAGAGCTCCCGGCACTCAAGAAAATCACGGTACGGCGTTCCATCCCTGAACCCGAAACCATTCGCCGGGCGGCAGAGCTGATTCGTCAGGCCAAAAAACCTTTGATTCTTACCGGAAACGGAGCCATTCGCACGAATTCTTCTCACATTTTACGGCAATGGGTCGCGCAAACCAATATTCCGGTGGTATCCACGTTCATGGGCAAAGGGGCCGTATCGGATCGGGAACCCGAATCGCTTTTGAGTGTGGGCTTGGGAGCTCATCCCGGTATCGTTGAGGTGCTGAAGGCCGCGGATTTGGTCATTGCGGTGGGCTACGACATTGCGGAGTATGGTCCCGAAAAATGGAATGCCGACAAGCATTTAAAAATCATCCATATCGACTTTGCTCAGGCGGAAGTGTATGAACAGTACATTCCCGAAGTGGAATTGGTGGGGGATATTTCCGATACGTTGGAGCAGTTGAGTCGTCAGGTCACCGCGCCGGTGGATTTTCCGGAAGCGAGAGCGTATCGTAAAAAAATCGAGGCTCG
>Ga0076332_1020_pt2 | contig 13713 bp, 14 predicted proteins | sample RifGroA2_FD_67839 | JGI IMG/M metagenome (GOLD analysis project Ga0076332, IMG submission 67839) | Peregrinibacteria bacterium GW2011_GWA2_44_7 | reverse complement strand
CCCTAAGGAGAGGTGTCCGAGTGGCCGATGGAGCACGCTTGGAAAGCGTGTGTTCGTGAAAACGAACCGAGGGTTCGAATCCCTCCCTCTCCGCCAGTTACGTCACGGTAGCCCCTCCCGAGCGGGGTGGCTATTCACCGTCCACCTACGATTGTACCTATTTTAAAGGAAAACTAAAAATTAAGGTTCAAATTGACCCTTAGCACGCCACGGGAACCGAGACAACCATACTGAAAGTCAGAATCGTGCACACCCGAATACACGCGCCCAGGATTACCACTCCAGGCGGCATACCGAGTATGCGAAGGATCGAGTGTTTCGTCATCGATCCAAGTATATATTTTCCCTTCAATCTTAAACGTGTTCATCCGAGCGTATTCACCCAAATATTGACCAGCATTATATTGACCAGCATCCCAAGTGAGCGTGGGCAAACCTCGTTCCATCAGGATAGAACTTGCGGGAATCCTTCCCTTATTATCAGGCAATACGCGATCCCCTGTTTCTTTATCTACTGTAAAATTGACACCTCCAAGCACTTGAATCTTGCCAGCCTCATTACGGTATACGAGACGTTTCTGGCGTTTTTGTGCCGGTGGAAAATCATCTCTTAGCCCATAAGCTTCCGCACAGCCATCCTGCATCACGAGCTGACCTTTCTCATTCAATTCAAAAAATTTCCCATCTTTCATCTGGTCTACTTCAGCTAAAAATGCAGCCTGATCTGGAATGGCTCGTGCAATCTCTTCGCCGGTACGAACTTTGCCTCGTACGGTACGTTTGTCTTCCGAAAGAACATCGATAGCTTTTACAACGAGGGCTGTTAGTCGTTCATTGAGAGGTGCAACTTCCGATGAGCCCTGTGCTTCTGCAATAGAGCTTCTTGAATCTTCACCCATTGTTGAGGCAGCTTGTTCCCCCACGACCGAAAATTGCTCTTGGAGTTGAAATGAAGTATTATTATAAAATATTTATAAATTTAATCAACTCACCTGCTCGCCAAATAGGATTTGCTATCTGTAAATCATGACGGCAGTACATGCGGACAGACACCCTCTCCGTCGGCACCACGGCCCATCCATCGGACTTTGAGTCGAACAACCGACCTTAACGAAATTCCCCGTGCATTTCTAAGAAATTCCAGTATAATCTTTTAGAATTATGCCACGCGTCCAACACTTCAAACCCAAAAAAGTTCTAATCCTCGGTTCAGGCGCACTGAAAATCGGGGAGGCTGGAGAGTTCGATTACTCTGGCTCGCAGGCGATTAAGGCGATGCAGGAGGAAAAGATCAAAACCGTCCTCATCAATCCCAACATCGCCACCAATCAAACCTCAAAGGGTCTCGCGGATACGATTTATTTCCTTCCGGTCGACCCTTTTTTTGTAGAGAAAGTCATCAAAAAAGAGAAGCCGGACGCATTACTGCTTTCGTTCGGAGGGCAGACAGCGCTCAACTGTGGATTGGCACTCGACCGGAGCGGCGTGTTGAAAAAATACAACGTCAAAGTCCTCGGGACACCGGTCAAAACCATCGAAAATACGGAAGACCGTGAACTGTTCAACAAAGAACTTCAAAAAATTAACGTCAAAGTGCCCACCAGCATCCCCTGTGTGAACATCAAAGAGGGACTGAAAGCCGCTCAAAAAATCGGTTATCCCGTGATCATTCGGGCCGCATTTGCATTGGGAGGGAAGGGGTCAGGAATTGCCGATGATCAGCCCATGCTCCACGACATGCTTGAAAAGGCGTTTGCCTTTAGCCCCCAAGTGCTGGTCGAAGAAAACTTGAAAGGCTGGAAAGAAATTGAATATGAAGTGGTTCGAGATGCGTACGACAACTGCACCACGGTGTGTAACATGGAAAATATTGATCCGATGGGGGTCCATACGGGAGAAAGCATTGTGGTAGCACCGTCTCAAACCTTGAGCAACCATGAGTACCACAAGCTCCGAGAAATCGCGATCAAGACCATCCGCCATCTGGGCATCGTGGGGGAATGCAATATCCAATACGCGCTTGATCCTCACTCCGACGACTACCGCGTGATTGAAGTGAATGCCCGTTTGTCTCGCTCTTCCGCCCTGGCCTCCAAAGCCACAGGGTATCCCTTGGCTCATGTGGCCGCGAAGCTCGCCTTGGGTTATTCGTTGCCCGAACTTAAAAATTCCGTGACCGGCACAACCACCGCGTGCTTTGAACCAGCCCTCGATTATCTTGCCCTTAAAATTCCGCGCTGGGACCTTGATAAGTTTCGCAAAGTCTCGTGGGAGATCACCACGGAAATGAAATCGGTGGGAGAGGTGATGGCCCTGGGACGCAGTTTTGAAGAAGTGATGCAGAAAGGACTGCGCATGTTGCAGATTGGATTATTCGGATTGGTGGCCAATGAAGGAACGAACTGTCGGGAATTGATTTGTGGTTTTTGGATAAGCTGAAAAACATCGTGGACATTGCCGAAGAGGTCAAACAAGCGAAAACGCTAATGCCCGAACTCATGCGCCGCGCTAAAAAATCAGGTTTTTCCGATCACCAAATCGGCACCTTACGCAAAAAACATGAGCTGGACATTCGGTCCCTGCGCAAGAAAATGGGGATCGTTCCGGTGGTCAAACAAATCGATACCCTTGCCGCCGAATACCCCGCCAAAACCAACTACCTTTATCTCACCTATCACGGTACGGAAGATGACATCACCTTCTCGTCCAAAAAGAAAAAAACCATGGTGCTCGGCTCCGGCGCCTATTGCATCGGCTCTTCCGTGGAGTTTGACTGGTGTGCGGTGAATGCCATTCGCACCTTTGAGAAAGAAGGCTTTGAAACCATCATGGTCAACTACAACCCCGAAACGGTTTCAACGGATTACGATCTCTGCGACAAGCTGTATTTCGACGAACTGTCCCTGGAGCGCGTGCTGGACATCTATGAAAAAGAAAAACCCAATGGTGTGATGATTTCCATGGGAGGACAGATCCCCAATAACCTTGCGATGAAGCTCCACCGTGAAAAAGTGAAAATATGGGGAACGCCACCGCCCGACATTCATCGCGCGGAAAACCGTCATACCTTCTCTCAAATGCTGGACGATCTCGAAATCGATCAGCCCAAATGGCGTGATTTTTCCAATGTAAACGATGCGTATAAATTTGCGGATAAAGTGGGATACCCGGTATTGGTGCGGCCTTCTTATGTGCTTTCCGGAGCCGCGATGCGGGTGGCCCATAATAAAGAAAGTTTGGAAATTTATTTGGCCAAAGCGGCGCGTATTTCCGTGGATGCGCCGGTGGTCATCAGCAAATTCGAAAAAGGCGCGAAGGAAATTGAAATTGATGGAGTGGCCCATAAAGGAGAACTGATCATTTATGCCATCTCCGAGCATGTGGAAAATGCCGGGGTCCATTCCGGAGACGCGACGATCGTGCTTCCTCCTCAAAAATTGTATCTCGAAACCATCAAGCGCATTCGACAGATGAGTAAAAAAATCGCCAAAGGGCTGAACATCACCGGGCCTTTCAATATTCAATTTTTGGCCCGAAACAACGCCATTAAAGTGATTGAGTGTAATTTGCGCGCGAGCCGAAGCTTTCCCTTTTCGTCCAAAGTGACCGGACACAATTTCATTGAAATCGCCACGCGGGCCATGCTGGGGAAAGTGGAATCGAAAGAATATCGCGATCGAAATTATCAAACCTTGGACTTGGAACATGTTGGGGTGAAGGCGCCTCAATTTTCATTCTCTCGTCTCAAGGGGGCAGACCCCGTTCTGGGAGTGGAAATGGCTTCTACCGGAGAAGTGGCTTGTTTTGGGAAAGATTTGTACGAAGCGTTTTTGAAGGCCATGATTTCCGTGGGATTCCGACTGCCTCAAAAAAGTGTCCTCGTCAGTGTGGGACATATTCAAGACAAAGCCGACCTACTGTCTGCGATAAAATGGCTCAAGGAACACGCATTTAAATTATATGCCACGGAGGGCACGAGTGACTTTTTGGATGAGCATGGCATTGAGAATATTCGAGTGGCCAAAATTGGAGCCCCCGGGAAAAACGCCCCAAAAAAGAATGGGCTTACCGTGCTGGATGTGATTAGGGAACGCAAGGTGGACTGTGTGTTCAATATCCCAAAAAACTACAGCCATGAAGAGGTCACGGCGGGGTATCAAATGCGACGACAGGCGATTGATTTGAATATTCCCTTGGTCACGAATGTGCAGGTTGCCAAATTGATTGTGGAAACCATGAAGCATTACACCATTGATGATTTGGCGATAGAGCCATGGAGTAGTTATGTGTGAAGCTAAAAAGGACATTTTCCTCGCTCAAAGTAGCAAAATTTAAAGGCAAAGAGATCCCCGCATATTCACCTCCTACGCAGACTAAAATGCTTCGTCGGTAAACACGCGGGGATCTCTTTAATTTCTGCTTTCATTTTTCGCTCGAAAAAATCCTTTTTAGCTTGGTGGTGGGAAATGATGAAGGAAGAATTTTTTAAATTTGCCTAGTGTTCTTGATTTGTTAATTTTCCAGGTTGACTCGACCCTTTTACAGATTGCCCCGGGATAAGATACGGACCTGTAAATAATGCAGCGCCCCCTTCAACTTTTGACCCTGCCTTAGGACAAATTTTATTTCTTTACTTTTTATATTTTTAGTATTACTATTTTATTATAAAGTAATACTTTTAAATTATGGTTACTTCTGTTTCGACTAAAGGCCAGGCCACCATCCCTAAAAAACTCCGAAAAAAGTACAACATTCATCCGGGGAGTGAGTTGGAATGGGAAGATAATCTTGAATTAGGGGGGATTGTGGTTTATGTGAAAACAAAGAAAAAACAACCCCTTACTCCATTCGAAGCGGTCGATAAATTGCGTGGGATCCTGAAACACACCAATATTCTCGAAGAATACCTTCGCGACAAACAAGAAGAAATTCGCCAGGAAGAAGTAAAATGGAATCGACTTTTTAATCGAAAAAAATGAGCTATACCCTCGATGCATCCGCTTTGTTGGCCCTCATCAAAGATGAAAAAGGAGCCGACAAAGTCCGCCATGTGCTCAGGAGTAAAACTCAACCCTTCATGCACGCCCTCAATTTTTTAGAAGTGGGCTACAATGTCAAAAAGAAATGTCCGAACCAATATCGCGAAATCGACCTCTATTTAAAGACGATTCCCGTGGCAATCGTTCAACTTCTTACTCCGGACATCACCGATTACGCCAAATACCTCAAAACCAAATACAAACTTTCGCTCGCAGACAGTATCGGAGTCGCGCTCAATGCATTTTTGGGCACCACTTTCCTAACCTCCGATCGACATGAGCTGGAAGCGGTGGCTAAAGGGGAAAAAGTGAAGATTGAATTTTTAAGATGATTTATTAACACTTGCTTGATGCCACCATCTCCCCACCCTCATTATTGGCAAAAAGTTCCTGGCATCGGAATGATTCTTTTCATTTTGGGACTCGTGGGTGGAATTGCCTTACGACTGACGATTTTTTTGGAACCGCTCGGGCAACATCTGGTGGATTTCGTCTGGTTCAGCGGAGTAAGCGCCTATACCCTTTTCTATGCGGTTCGCATTTCGATCGAAAATCATCGCCGAGAAATTTGTCAGTCCGAGCTTTTCGTTCGACTCAAAGCCAATCGACTTCTCACCGAAGATGTGACCATGCTCCACGAGATGCTGTCCTCCCACTGTCGCTCCAAAGTGAAATACAACTACCAGGCGTGGCTTGCGATTTCACTGGTGTCACTCGTGGGGGCTGTATTTTTTAGATGAAGTGATCTTACTTGATCGTGCGTAAAATAAATTTTATGATTTTTAAATATTGTGTTTTAATTTTATTTTAAATTGCTTTTACGTATTGAGGAAATGAAAGCACAAACTTCCGATGAAATTCATTACATGTTGTCCAGCACTCTTTATAATATAGATCGTGGCTTTTCACTTGATCCGAAAAAAAACCCTGGAGCATTAGCCCAAACCCTCGACCAATTAGGCCTTACAGAAACGGCAAGGCAACAGTTTTTAGACCAGATTAAGCAATGGATGAAGGCAAAAGACGAAGAGCTGGCGGACTTCCCTCTCGAGGGGACCCTTGGCGATCAGCATGCCTGGCTCAGGCGAAGGTCCCAACAGTGGCTCTATGAGAGTATCGTTCGTCCTGCTTATCCCAAGGGTATTCCCGAATCTCTTCGTTTTGATCCCTCTAATCTCCATTCGCCTATACGGTGGCAGGATGTTCCTCTGGATCACGACGATCGCAGAAAACTCTGCACCATTGCGTACAAGACCTCCATATCGCTTCAATCCCCAGTGACTCAACAAGGGGTCGAAGATCGGCTTATAAGATATCACGATGACGCAATGGGTTATGCCAATGCCTGCTGTGGATTTAATTGTGGCCAAAACTGTTCCAATCTAGTCATACCCCAAATGATCGTCTTTTTAAAGCAGCTCGACGAAATACAAATAACTACAATAACATCCTCCACAAAACCCCCTTGCCTACCAGCGGCTTCCGCATACCCTACCGAAGACGGTTGGCCATGCTAAGAGCTGTTCACATAACGGACTTGATAATGGAAGCAGGCGGATTTTTTTTCAGTTCAAGGAAAGACGACGAAGGAATACCCGGAGGGTATTTCGAGGAGGAATGACGCCGAAATGGAGAAAAACCATCGCTTCCCTTCGGGCACCCTTTCAAGACGCCCGTCTTCTTTGTTATTCGTCGCTTCCGTACCTTCCAGGTACGCCACGCTCCTCATGCCTCGAATCCAGACACCTTGAAAGTCGTGCCATTACAAGTCTCGTTATGTGAACAGCTCCTAAGTTGCGGCATCCGTCCTGCTTGGCTAATATCATACTTTGCATTAGAATCAGCCCGCCTTGTCTTTTTGATTTTTTTGCATGTTCAACGAAACATCGCCCCCATCCAATGCCGATTCGCTTAAGCTCAAACGTGGACTCGCCCAAATGCTCAAAGGGGGCGTGATCATGGATGTGGTCAATGCCGAGCAAGCCAAGCTGGCCGAAGACGCCGGCGCGTGCGCTGTGATGGCATTGGAACGGGTGCCGTCCGATATTCGAAAACAAGGGGGTGTGGCCCGCATGTCCGACCCGGAAATGATCCGAAAAATCATGGCCGCGGTCTCCATTCCGGTCATGGCCAAAGTGCGGATCGGGCATTTTGTGGAAGCACAAATCCTGGAAGCCATCGGCGTGGATTACATTGATGAAAGTGAAGTATTGACGCCTGCGGATGAGCAGTTTCATGTGGATAAAATGGCGTTCAAAGTACCTTTTGTGTGTGGGGCCACCAACTTGGGAGAAGCACTGAGACGTATCCACGAAGGGGCGGCCATGATTCGCACCAAAGGGGAGGCAGGAACGGGAAATGTGGTGGAGGCGGTACGGCATTGGCGAACGATTGATACGGACATCAAAAGGCTTTTGACCGCATCCTCCGAGGAATTGAAACAGGCGGCCGAAACCATGCGGGTTCCCTTGCGCTTGGTCGAAGAAGTCGCGCACTTGAAACGGTTGCCGGTGGTTAATTTTGCCGCAGGAGGGTTGGCCACTCCCGCCGATGCCGCACTGATGATGCAATTGGGATGTGACGGTGTGTTTGTGGGGTCCGGCATCTTCAAATCATCCGATCCCGCCAAACGCGCCAAAGCGATCGTAGAAGCCACCACTCATTTCAACAACCCCGAGATTCTGGCGAAAATTTCCGAGGGACTTGGGGAAGCCATGGAAAGCCAAGAAATCCACCAACTGGAGACAAAATACGCACAACGGGGATGGTGAATCTAGACTTTTATTTTTAAATCCTTTTTTTAGATTGCCAAAAAATAATAAAATACGTATAGTATTGCACAATTAGCCTTAGATCTCTGTGATGTTCTGGATCGCCCTTGGTATTTTTTGCATCTCACTTTTCCTCTTTCTTTTCGAGTGGATCGATAAAACTATTGTAGCCCTTTTGGGGGCTATTTTTTTAATCTTGTTCGGCGTCCTAGATTTCGAGGAAGTCATTGAGGCCATCGATTTTGAAACCATTGTACTGCTTATGGGATTGATGATGCTGGTTTCCATCGCACAACACTCCGGCCTTTTTTCCTGGCTCAATGTAAAAATCGCAGATAAAAGCGGGGGAAATCCGCTTACGATTTTTCTTCTTTTTATCCTACTGGCCTTCGTCACTTCAACTATTTTGGACAATGTCACTGTTGTCCTTTTAATTATCCCCATTGCCCTGGCACTCTCAAAAGGATTGGGGCTCAATTCAAAACTTTTCATCATCAGCTTGGCCCTTTTTTCCAATATTGCCGGAGCGCTTACCCTTATTGGTGACCCCCCCAACGTCATCATCGGCATCAAAGTGGGACTAACGTTCAATCAATTCATTCAAAACTTATGGATTCCTATTTTTTCGATGTCCGTGTTGATTATTGCGTACATCCTTATTCTCTATTGGAAAGATTTAAAACCAATTTCCAATAGCCTTCCACGTGTCTTAATCAGCAATCTCATCATTGAACGCATCAAATATCAATTTTCGATTAAAAAATTGAGTTCCTATTTGATCATCATCACGATTCTCGCCATTATCGCCACCATCATTGCCTTTGTCCTTCAACCTCATTTGGGAATTCCCATTGGAGTGCTTGGTTTTTCTCTCGGACTCATTTTAACCCTTTTTGTGTTTCGTCATATTCCTTTTTCGGCGGTGCTTCATGAAATTCACTGGGACTCTCTTTTATTTTTTATGGCGCTTTTTGTGCAAGTGGGAGCGCTTGAAAAAGTGGGGTTCCTCGAAATGATCACCAACATCATTGTCCAGTTTTCCGATAATTATGCACTCCTCCTTTTAATCGTTGTATGGGGAATCGGTCTATGCTCCGCCGTGATCAATAACATTCCTTTTGTTGCCTTAATGATTCCGGTTATTTATGATTTACAAGCTCAAATGAGCGGCCAACCTCATCTCGACTTATTGTGGTGGGCACTAGCGCTCGGTGCTTGTCTCGGAGGAAATGCCACGATTATTGGCTCTTCCGCAGGCGTGATTGCAGTCGATATTGCTCGAAAGAACGGCATTAAAATCAGCTTTTTTGATTTCATGAAAGTCGGAGTCCCTGTTACTTTGATCTCGCTATCTGTTGCTTCTGTTTATCTTCTGGCTCGACTTTATTTATGACGACTTATCGCGAACAACTTTCGGATATTTTTCGAACCATCGAAGCGGATCGAGGAACCACTTCTCTTTCAAATCTTTTATTGATCGTGCTTAATGAAATTTTCGACCACTTTAAACCCATTTCCGTCGATGATTTTTATCATCAATTCAAAGGCTTGGTGCTTCTGGTGAAAACCACCAAGCCGCGTATAGGAATCATCATTTTTCATTTTTGTCAGATTTGGGATGAAATGCAGTATCATCGCGATTCCATTCAAACCCTTCCTCAATTAAAAAGAGTGATTCAACGCACCATCGACCGGCTCACCAAAGAGGCGGAAAAAGATAACAAAAAACTTATCATCAATGGAGGCGCATGCATTAACGATAATGATAGCATCCTCATTCATTCTCATAGTCGTACTGTTTTGAAAATCGTTGAAAAAGCGTACCGTCATAAGAAAAAAATCCGCATTGTCCTTGCGGAACAAGAGGAAGAAAAAACGCAGGACATGATTCATTTTTTCCAAGAACGTGAAATTCCTTTCATCGTGGTTCCGGAATACATGCTGTCTCATATCGAGAGCGAGGTGAACAAGGTGTTTTTGGGTGGAATCACCTTCACCAACCAATACAGTTTTGTCACTGACGCGGGAACCAATTCTGTGATTTCCGAATTCCATCATGTCAAAATTCCCATTTACATGTTCATGACCACCAAAAAATTCTCTTTCTGGGAGGTGGATACCAAACAACAAACCTATAAAGTGACCCAAAAAAAGCTCGAAAAACACCCCGAAAAATTGGTGACGTACGAACGGATTAAATTCTCCCATGATCGGATTCCTGTCGATCTATTGGATTACGTCGTCACCGAAAATGGAGTATATACGCCTGAAAAAATTAAAAAGGTGTTTGATAAAGAATATAAAATGTATGCTCAGTGGCGAAAACGTCATTTTGATCCGAAAGAAATTGAGATAAATGATTAGAGCTCACTCGAAAATGTGGATTCTTGAGCCGTTTTTTGTATAATGGAATGGCTATGGATCAACATAAAATCTTGCCCCTTGTCGGTGTTTTGGCTCTTCAGGGCGATTTTATGGAACATCGACACGCGCTGGAGGCCTGTGGAGCGGCCGTGATGGAGGTGCGGACGCCTGAGGATCTTAGTCGGGTTGATGCGCTCATTCTTCCGGGAGGGGAAAGCACCACGATCGGAAAATTATTGCAATGGACGGGCTTGGCGCCTGAATTAAAAGCACGCATCGAGGAAGGAATGCCGGTGTATGGCACATGTGCCGGAGCGATTGTACTGGCAAAAACTATCGTGGGGCGAGAACAAGCCCCCCACCTGGGCGTTATGGACATTGAGGTGGAACGCAATGCCTATGGACGACAACAGGACAGCTTTGAAACCGCTCTCACCGTAACCCTCGACGGCACGGAAACCTCAGTGGTCGCCGTTTTCATCCGAGCGCCCAAAATCCTCTGGGTGGGGCCTTCGGTTAACGTTTTGAGCACCCTCAATGGCACGATTGTTATGGCCCGTGAAAAGAACATGCTGGTGAGTACCTTTCATCCCGAGCTCACTCCCGGCCTTGAAATTCATCGCTATTTTATTGAACAAATGATTTTGACTTCTTAACTTTTTCTATGACTGTTTCTCGCCCCCTTAAAAAATCAAAAAATACACCCACTCAGCTTACCTCCACAGCCCGCCGCGAGGCCATTGCTGAGCACTTCACCGCACTACTTCAGTTGCTCGGAGAAGATCCTGACCGCGAAGGGCTCCTCAAAACACCGGACCGCATCGCTCGCTCTTGGGAAACCCTATTTGCCGGCTACGATCAGGATTTCAAAAGCAATGCGACGGTCTTTGAAAACGAAAATTATGATGAGATGGTGATCTCGAAAGACATTGAATTTTATTCCATGTGTGAGCACCACATGCTCCCGTTTTGGGGGCGAGTGCATATCGGCTACATTCCCGCCGATAAGATCATCGGGCTGTCCAAACTGCCCCGCCTGGTCGAAACCTATTCCCGTCGGCTTCAAAACCAGGAACGGCTGACCTCTCAAATTGCCGAAGGCCTCATGAACGTCTTGAAACCCAAAGGGGTTGGAGTTGTGATTGAAGCCCAGCATTTCTGCATGATGGCGCGGGGGGTTCAAAAACAAAATACCATGATGATCACCTCCGCTGTTCGGGGACTGTTCAAAAAACACATGAATACCCGCTCCGAATTTTTACGTTTGATTGGGAAAAGCTAGCACCTTAAGGCTTAGGGCGTTGGCTCAAAAATGAGCCTTAAAATGGTTCGCGTTTTCCTTTACAATATCCCCATGTCCGACTCCATTCCCAAGCCCGTCCAGGATCTCATCCAAGCCTTTTCTTCCCTGCCAGGCATTGGCCCAAAGACCGCCTCGCGCTTAACCATGTACTTATTGCAATCGCCGGAAAGTGCGAGCGAACAACTTGTAGATTCCATCCGGCAACTCAAGGCCTCCACCCTCCTTTGTCAAACCTGCTGGCACCTCACGCTTCAAGATCCATGCGCGCTGTGTGCGGATCCTTATCGAGATCCTTCGGTCGTGTGTGTGGTGGAAGATCCCGCCGACTTGATTGCGATCGAAAAAACAGGCCGTTTTAAGGGGCTTTATCATGTTCTGCATGGGGTACTGTCACCTATTGATGGTATTGGCCCGGATGCGCTTAAAATAGACGCCTTGATTGAGCGCGTGAAAGCTTCTCTCGATAAAGAACCTCTGATCCGCGAGGTCATTTTGGCCACGAATCCCACGTTGGAAGGAGAAACCACCGCAAACTACCTGCTCAGACTATTGAAACCGTTGGGGGCAAAGGTCACCCGCATTGCAAGAGGTTTACCGTCCGGCGCAGACATTGAGTATGCGGATGAGGTGACGCTGACGAGTGCGATGGAGGGACGGCATGAATTTTAAGAGGGTTGCAATTTTCTAGGAGCTTTTCACATAAAGGGTTTAGTTTTTTGCTTTGAGTCGAAACAAACTTCCACCCGTTCCCGTGAGATGCGCAGTTGGATACTTTTCTTTAAGATCCGGATTTTGCTTGAAAAAACTGTCTTCGAAATCATTGTGGAGCCACGATTCTAGACGGGTCATTCTTTCCTCGGCCGACAGCTCGAGTTCTCCCTTTAAAAAACGAACAAACTGCGAGGTGTCCCTCAGGTGCTGACCACACTCGGATAGTTTCAAGGCTCCGTATGCCTCGGCCGTTGAGACATGAATTCCGGTAGGAATCACTTCAATGCCTATCCCTTCCAGCGGAGGAACCGGCATCAAATGCTCTCCGTAATGCATCCCCAATGCGGCTCCTCCGAGCACAAAAAAGGGTACATCCATGCCAATTTCAGCCGCAAGCGTCAAAAGTGTTTCACGGGAAAGGTTCAATTCCCACAGTTCATTTAAAGCTTTCAATGTGGTGGCGGCGTTGGAAGAGCCTCCCCCAAGGCCGCTGCCCAGTGGAATTCTTTTATCCAGCGTGATTTTTACCCCACGGTGTGGGGCATACGTTTTTTGCAGGCGCTCTGCCGCGCGCATCACCGGATTGGTGTTGTCCCGAGGCACCTCCGGATGATCGCAAAAAAATTCGATTTTTGCCTCTTCCAATAATTCGAACTGCATCTCATCGGTGAGAGTCAGAACTTCATGGTAAATGGTATTCAAACGATGGTAGCCCGAAGGATTGCGACCCAAAACGTCGAGCGCGAGGTTGATTTTGGCGCAAGATTTTAAGGAGAGCATGATAGAGAAATATTTTTGATTGGGGGAGCTTTTTCAGATTAGAAATCTTGTCCCGGGACAAGATTTTGACCAAGAAACCTTCGTTACAAAAATTTCATTCGTTTGAGTGCGGCCCCCTGTCGTTGCGGGGAGTTGAACCTTTTTGGTGCCGAAAGGAGGTTCCCTAACTCATCATGTACGTTTTTTTACTCAATGTCACCGTTGCCCAACACTGCAACCCTTCGCCCCGACCAAAGGGAGTTAAATCCTCGCCGGTTGTCGCGGTGATTCCAATACACGACGGTGAAATATCGAGCAACGCGGCCAAGCCGGCTTTCAAATCCGCGGAAATCGGATCAATCCGGGGAGTGGATCCTTCCAACTGAAATCCAACCTGTTCCACCGCATACCCCTCTTTTTTCATTTGCGCGAGCACATGATTCAAATAAACGGTGCTGTCTTGCACCCCTTGTTCTTCATACAGTGCATCGGCAAACGTTCCAAGAGAGCCTTCCCCGATCGCTTGGAAAATGGCGTTGCACAGCGCATGCAACATCACATCGCCATCCGAATTGGCCTGACACTTGGGGGCGTCCGGAAAATATTTCCCTCCCAATGTCAGCCCGCGATGCTCCCGCTCAAAACGATGGCTGTCCATGCCGATACCGGTATGGATTTCGCGATTTTCCAGCAAAAAACGAGCGAATTCAATGTCTCGACGGGTGGTGATTTTAATGTTGTTTTCACCGGCGGGGACAATGGAGGG
>Ga0076332_1049_pt2 | contig 13727 bp, 12 predicted proteins | sample RifGroA2_FD_67839 | JGI IMG/M metagenome (GOLD analysis project Ga0076332, IMG submission 67839) | Peregrinibacteria bacterium GW2011_GWA2_44_7 | reverse complement strand
GTGACCAGCTTGATTTAGGCTGGAGCTAAAGTCCTTAAAGCACAGCCCCTTCTAGGGGCTCTCCTCAAACCACGTCTTTTAGGCGTGGTTATTGATTAAATCATATATTTTAAAAAAGTCAAGTAAAATTTACTTTTTCACCAAAAGATCCCTCATCGTTTCATCCAAATCATCAATGGTGGAAATCACGATTTTTTTATGCTTGGCTAGTCTCAAGAATTGATAAAAATAGTCTCGATAGACTCTAAATTCAGGATTTTTTACGGGTATTTCTTCTCCGAAATCTTTTTTCAGTCTTGATCGATATTCGGGTGAAACATATTGTTCCAAAATGGTCAGCATTTGACGGTCCAATTCATCCTGCGATCCACCCTCCAGTAATTCCAATTCTTTAAAATGTTCCAGTACCTCAATCATAAAATCGGTAAAACGGCCACTGTCTTTGGTCAGTACAATCGGGACATTATTTTTCATCGCCGCAATGGATTCCGCAATGGTAAAGAGTCCTCCGTTGCCCACCACTAATACACGTGGAGCACCAGCCGCTAAGCGTTGATAAATCAACTCCATATATTCCACATGTGCAAAGTAAGGCGCTTCGGCTCTTCGTTCTCCTTTCCAATTCCACCCGGCTTCAAAAGGGGTCAAAATAGTTTTGAATGGAATCATGGCGTAAGGTTCTCCTTCGGGATTTTTGGTGAGCAACGGGTTGCCGGGATAGTAGGTTTCCCCTCCGGGAGAAACCGCAAAACATTCCGCCCGTTTATCGGGGGAAAGATGCGAGTGTCGAGCACTGTACTCTAAAAAAGCTTTGGACATATCGGATCCAAAGCCGGATTGTGTCCCCGGAGGAGCGACGTTCGCCGTAAATTCATGCGCCACCGCAATGATTTTTTGAGCCATTTTTGAGCTGGGGGTCTCAACCCCTTCTTGGTAGTCGGTATTTTTACATCCTCCGGCAAAAGAAATAAGAGGACGGCCCGGAATCAACTCCAGGGCACGAATGGCTTTGGCCTCCATGGCATAGGGGATGTTTTCCGTGCTTGTATGGACAACCCAGGTTTTCTGTCCACAGGTTGAGAGTTCAGGGTCGTAGCTCCAGTCTTTCAATTGGTCTGCGGGGAATTGATCCATGAAATGGGCATCAAAATGAACTTCTTCGCGTTGAATATCTACGGAGAGTCGATCCACAACCTCTTTGGGGTTTCGAGCTGAGAATAGTCGTTTTTCATACTTTTTGAGAAGAGATTTCATGTGGGTGATATAGTTTTCAATTCTGAAATCGGTTATGGAATCATTGGACAGGTGATCACTTCTCCAAAACGCTTCGTAGTATTCGTTGGTTTCAGCATAATGTTGGGGAAATTCGGTCAATACGATGGCGTTTAAATCCAGCATGTATTGATTGAGCGTAGAGAGCCATTTTTCTCTGTATTCTGCTCCAAAGCTGGTCACAAGATGGGCATGTTGAATCGCTTCAATCCGTTCCCGGAAATGCTCGTAGGTCATTATAAACGCTTCCAATCGTTCATAATCCGCCCGGTCCAGTTTGGGTAAAGCGTCAAAGGTTTCTCGTTGACTTTTAGTGAGCTGTTTATCGGGAGAAATCAAGAGCCGTACAATGCGTCCTTTATAAAGGATTTCTAAGAAATGATGACGCAACCCCCCGGAGGATTTTCCAAAATCTCCCCGAAAAACCATGAATTCATGTTCAGGAGAATTAGGGGGAATCCCGTGGTCCAAGACGCGGGAGAGGATCCGAGCAACATCGTAAGAGCGTGAATCCATGAGTAGGGTTCGTCGCATGTCATAAGCATCCTTTGCAGTTCGGGAGAGTTGATGCGAAGATCGAGCGGTCGCATCGCTGGAAATGGCAGGAGGTAAAGAATGCATACCATCTTCCACGGTCACTTCTTCTGAAATCATGCGTTGCAAGGTTTCCGCAATTTGAAGGACCGTCATGATTTTATGGATACGAGAGCCCTCTTCATTCTCCGATTGAGTTGAAAGAAAATAGTCCAAAACCGATTCGGGAATATGGGCTTTTTCATTAAACATGGCCAGCGGAATGTGAGACGTATGGGGGGAGAGATTCAAAAAAGCAGCAATTTCTGCATGATATAGACTGGGGCAGGAAGGATTTTTTCTATTTTTGTCGATACAATATTCAAGGGCATTTTCAAAAGAAAAACTGCGAAGGTGATGATGTCTGTCGCAGGCGCGCGTGAAGTTTTTTGCTTTTTTTTGGTCCAGCATTTTAAATTCCAGGGGGCTGTGATTTCCCTGTGCGCGTTGGAGTCGAATTTCGAGAGCGTTTCCGGGGGAGATCCAGTCGCCTTGGAGCCAATGATCACAAAGCTCTTCGGTCACATAAGCAAAAGGAATATGGGCATGGAGGGACCCTTCGACAACTTCGGGGCCCGGCAAGTCGATGCGCACTCCTTCCACGTCAATCGTGACTTGAGATTTATCCAGATTTTTAAGGATTTCCGCTGCGCCTCCCAAGAAAATATGCTTGAGCAGTTGAGAGCGAACATGAAGCAGTCGTTGTTCATGAAAAATGGATCCCATTCCACAGAGCTGTTTTTTAAAATCGTGTTCGGTACGGCTTTCTTGGGCGGCGCGCAAAAAACCATTGTGAAATTGGACTAAATCTTGAAAGGGCACTTTTCGAAAAGCCCCCGTACGGAACACCGCTTCGGGAATATGTCCCATTGTATCTAGGACCGCACTGCCAAGCTCTTTGGGATTTTGACGAAACAAGGGGCCCACCAGTTCAATCCATTTGGTGATGGGTTTACTGAGGGGGCCTTTCTCGGGAATTTGAGTTTTGCGTGCGGAGAGTACCGTCGCCACATTGGGTTCAAAGGAGAAAGGGAGCCGAGTGCCCAATTGCTCAAGGCTTATCTTTAGTTTTTCCAGTCGACTTCGGTTCAAAGAAGCTTCTTTTCCTGAAAGTCGCATCATCTGACGGTCGATGGCCGCCTTGAATCGATTTCGATCTTCTGCGCTAAAGTGCTCAAGAACTTTTAAGGGAAGATCGTATTCGGGGAGTCCTAAAAGCGAATTTTCTCTTAAGAAACGTGGAAGACCCTGTGCGAGTTCACGGGGAATTTCATACGGGGTCAACCATCGTTGTAAAAAAAGATCGGGTTGTTGTAGAGGGTCAATTCCGTTGTTCCACTGCTCCTGACGGGCGGCCTGTAGGCGGCAGACAATCTGTTCGTGAAGAATGCGTTCATATAAGTCTTCCGGAGAGCCCGCAAGACGGGTAAGAGCTTCAGAGACAGGGGGAGTAGTGTAAGCTTTTAAGTCCACTTTTTGGCCTTGGAGAACCGCCTCCATTAATCCCAGTAATCGATCGCGTTCAAATAGGTATTCGGGGATCACCATTCCCGGAAGGGTATAGTTGACCGCCACTTCCGCTCCCCTGAGCTCACGACGAATTTCGCGTCCCGTTTGGCCGCGTAAATGCAAAAAAAGGTCGAATCGGGCGCTCAACGCTTCTATCTCGGATTCTTCTAATTCGTTTTCACCCACTGCGTAATCCAGAATCGTTTTAGCCTTTTCTAATGTCACAGAGGATTGTTGCCCCTCATGACTCAAGAAATCGCCGGTGATCGCAATGAGTTTTTGAATGAAAGGAGGCCATTGAGCTTGTTCCAAACGGCCGGCGAAATGCTGAGTATAGTGCTCGACGACAAGTGGAGTGCCCGGCTGATTTTCGGCGGATTCTCCTGTTTTTAGATTAGAAAAAGCATCAAAATCGTCATGGATGGGTTCCTGTGAAAAAATTTCTTTGAGAACAACCACTTTTAGGGGGACATCATTTTGTTAAATAAATCTTTTAATTATACATTAAATAAGGTTAAAAATAAACTAAAATGCGGAAACTATAAAAAGAGGAGACTGGATAATCTCCTCTTCTATATCGTTTTCACGATCCTCATGCCATCAATTTTCCTGGCTAGTCTTTCTTCTTTCACGAATGAATCGGTTTTTGGCGCTGAGCATGGGGCCACAAGCTTCTATCGCTCGTGCCGACGTTTCCTGGACCAACGTTTCCCACTCTTCGGCTAAGGGATCATTGGCTCGATTGGAAAGTCCCTGAGAAGCAAAGGTGATGTATTTGAGCATAGCCGCTGCGGCATTTTCCACGTTCACCGTTCCGTCCGCCCCAACACTTGTCGCAGGTACTCCTTTGTTGCGCGACAATGCGCTGGCCACATCGATAAAGTGGATTCTTTTTCCATACAATACCGCGGCATACACGTCATGTTTAAGGGCTTGAGCTCTTCCTCCGGTGGTAATCAAGAAGTCCAGCGTTTGAATATAACGATCGGCGTATTCATCGCTATCTTTTCCAACAAATACAGAACGTGTGGCATCATCATTGACATACATCAACCATTGAGGACACGAGAAACTAAGAGAAGGGATTTCATGGGTCTTTGCAACATTGATCAAGGCCAGATCCACTCCCATACTCGAGCCTCCATCCACCAGTTTTAAATTCAAGCCTTTTCCATTGAGATTCATGAATCGTTTCCTTAGTCCGGCAATGGTTGCATACAGAAGATCCTCGCAGCCGGCTTCGTATTCGTCCGCTCCCAGTCCCCAATCAGTCCTTTCTTTCACTTTAAGGCTTGAGTATCCGTTGATAGACATGATGAAACGATCCGGTTCCTCGCCTAGCACTTCTTTGATGGCTCTTTCATACTCATTGGGAAGATAAATTTTGAGTTTGGAAAAGATTTTTCGATAAATTTGTTCCGCTTCGGGCGCAGTGGGGTTCAAGCATTCTGAGCCATATTCCATCACCTTTTTTTCTCCCTTGGAAAAACAGACCACCCGCCCGTCCGGAAGTCGTTCAAGGTATCCATCCTTGCCGATATTTGGAAGTTTTGATAGATCGTTGGAAAGGGGATCCTTCGTTTTATCCGGGTTATTGACCCAAGTCGTATTGCGATGCGAAAAAATACGAAGATAAATATGGCGTTTAGGATCCTCTTCTTCCGGATTGAGAAGTCGTACATTTTCAAGGGCATTGAATTCCGTATCATTTCCCGTCACCATCATGGCAACGCTTCCGTCAGGGAGACGGGTCGCAAAACAGCCTTGTTCCAAAGTATCCGGAATTTCACGGAGGAGATCATGAATTGTTGCATTCATGTCCATTTGTGGTGAATGCTCTTGGGTTGTTTCCATAAAAGGGTTGTGATTGCCCGCGAATTAAGAATTTATTATAATTAAAAAATATAAATTGTCAATACCTATTTTGGGGAATGAGCCATTGCCAACCAGCAATACCCGAGGAGCACCTCACACTAAACGTTGACAACGGAATCATGGCGTAGGGTGTCCTTTCAGGCAGGAACGGCAAAACATTTAGCCCCTTTTGCCGTGTCAATTGACTTTTGTTTGGGAATGGATAAAATAGCGACAACGAATTGATAGTGAAATAGTGAAAGCATTGTCGCACCAAACTTAGCGGTTATACTCTGTACGAGAGGATCCGTTTAGGCCCTATATAACTCTATAGCGACTCCGCATTGCGGAGGAGCGAGAGGGGGAGGCTCCGTTTGGCTCCGCCAAAGGGAGGGGGCGATGACCACGCGGCGCGCGGTGCCCGTCCCTATAACTAACCCAAAGTCCTATTAGTATCGTCAATCATGACGCCCGCAAGGAGCGTCAACACAAACTTTTCGGCAAGGTCAAGGCAGGTTTGGCGGGTTTCCGTCAAAAGAGAGTTCGTGTGAAGGTTCATGCGAGCAATGCACGCTCCCGATTCACCAGCCCGCTTCATGGCCTTTCCCCCGCTCAGCGACTCTTCAATCGAATCGCAGTGGTGACTTTTGGTTTAATGCTCGTTCATTCCATGAGCTTTGCCGATGCCTACGATGTGGGGGGGAATTATGTGGAAGGCTACGAGATCGAAATCAATCCGGATGAAATCGCCTTGGTGGAAGATGGCGGTTATTTGTTGAACATCAGCCCGTCCACGACCACGGAAGCCCGTTATTTGGATCGCACCCAGGAAACGACCCATGAGGTTCAATCCGGAGAAACCCTCTCTAAAATTGCCTATCTCTACGATCTTAAGGTGAACAGTATTTTCTGGGCCAACCAAGACAAGTTATCCAGTATAAATGCTTTAAAAGTAGGACAGCAATTGATGATCCCGGTGGCCGATGGCTATAAGATTAAAATCAAAGACGGTGATAATTTGGCGGATTTGATCAAGAAATATAAAGGCAAAGAAGACGAAACCAAGCAGTTGGCCTGGAATGGAATTCCCGAAGGAAGTCTTACGGCAGGACAAGAAATTTTGATTGTCGGAGGTCAGCCATATGTGACCGTGGCTACTGCTCGTATTAGTGGAAATACGGGGGGTGGAGGAGGTACGAGTAAAGGAGTCGCTCCCGCCGGAGTGGTTCCTTCTCCGGGAGGCGAAGGCTGGTTTAAGCCCGTTTCTGGAACATTGACTCAGGGCTATCATGCCGGGCATTACGCCTATGATATTGCGGGGGCTCGTATGAGTCCCATCATGACGGCGGCTGCAGGAACCGTGATCAAGGCGTCTTCAGGAACCTGGGGGGGTGGCTATGGAACTCATGTGATCATTCAGCATGACAACGGCTGTGAAACCCTTTATGCCCACAATACCGAGTTGTATGTTGCGAACGGAGATTATGTCAGCGGCGGGCAAGTCATTGCCGCCATGGGAAATACGGGGCGTGTCTATGGACGCACCGGAGTTCACGCTCACATCGAGTTGCGATGTAACGGGGTTAAAGTTAATCCGGCTCCATTGTTTGGGTGGTAAAAATAAATAACCCTATTATTGATGATTGAAGATTTGGAAGGAAAAGAAATTGGAAGCAATGCATCGGGATTGAATCTGGAAAAAATTCCTACTGAACTTAAAAAAGAAATCAAAAGGGGAGACGGGACAGAGCAAAATCCAGTGGTTGCCTTTTTTTATGAAGTTTCAGAATTTTTTCAGTTCATCGAACAACTGGCTCCTTATGCCAAAGGGACTATTTATTTTCTCTACTATGATAATGTCTATGGATATAACCCTCCACGACCAGCCCCAAAGGATTCTCAGCCTAAATCTTCTTTGGATTTAGGTTATGTGACTAAGCTTTCAACAAAACAAGAATGCACTGCGCAGATCCCGGTATTGTCCCCCGTCTTTTTTGATCCTTTGGCGAGAAGTAAGTCCGATTTAAATTACACAATGTATGCCTTTTCATTTCTTGAACGGGGTGACGGTTCTATTCAAAACCCTTATCTTCTTCAAGATGAAAAATATCATAATCTCCATTTAAGAAAGGTATTAAAAGATTTAATGAGTAAAATAGCAACGGTTCAAGGAAGAAAAATTTATGGTAAATATAATCAAGGAGAACCTCATTTTTTTCAAAATCCAAAGAAAAAGCAGTGAGTATGGTTTTTCGGATTCAGATCTCCCTGTTTATTGATCATTTTATAAAGTTCCAGTAAACTTCCGTGGGTTTCTTAACTGAGCCATTTATTTACGCCCGAACCCTAATCCCCATGCTGGACTTTCTCAAATCCATGGTGATGTCGGCGCTGCATATTCCCCAGCAGCTGATTCTTCTGTTTATTCGATTTTATCAAAAAACGATTTCTCCTGATCACGGTAATTTTGCGTTGTAATCCTTGCAGCAAAGGAGGTGTTGATTTGGTTAAATAGGGAATTATTTTTAGCTCCTAACGAGATATTTGCATGGATGATGTTAAAAAAATCAAGCGCGCGCTCCTGAGTGTCTCCGATAAAGAAGGACTTCTCGAGTTGGCACGGGGCCTTGCCGCGCACGGAGTGGAACTGCTGTCCACCGGAGGTACCGCAAAGCTGTTGCGCGAAGCCGGAGTTCCAGTCATTGAAATCGGTGATTATACCGGTTTTCCTGAGATCATGGGCGGGCGAGTTAAAACCTTGCATCCCTTAGTGCATGGAGGAATTTTGATGGATCGGTCCAATGAGGCCCACAGGGCCGATGCCGAGAAAAACGGAATTCAACCCATTGATTTGGTGGTGGTGAACCTTTATCCCTTTCAAAAAACGGTGAGCCGCGACGATGTGACCGAGGAGCAGGCCATTGAGGAGATCGACATCGGGGGAGTCACCCTTTTGCGTGCCGCTGCTAAAAATTTTAAGGACGTCACCGTGGTCACGGCCAGTAAAGATTACGCGGTGGTGTTGAAGGAATTGGAAGAGCACGGCGGTATTTCCTTGGAAACCCGTCGAATTCTGGCGATTAAAGCCTTTGAGCAGACTAACGACTACGATCTGGCCATTGCGCAATACCTCAAAAGCCGCGGAGGAGCCGTGGAGCTACTCGACCTGCATTATGAAAAAGTGAAGAAGCTGCGCTATGGAGAAAATCCACATCAGAAAGCGGTATTTTTCCGTGATCCTTCCAATCATTACCCGAATGTCACCAACGCCAAACTCTTACAGGACAATAAAGAACTTTCGTTCAACAATATTTTGGATGTGGATGCCGCGCTTAAGCTCGTGACCGATTTTGAGCGTCCCACGGCGGTGATCATCAAGCACACCAACCCTTGTGGGGTGGCTTCGGCCGCGACGATCAATGAGGCCTTCAGTGCCGCGTACCATGTGGATCCTATGTCCGCCTTCGGTTGTGTGATTGGGCTGAATCGCCGATGCACCCAAGAAATTGCGCAGTATATTGTGGACAGTAAGCTGTTTGTGGAAATCATTGCAGCTCCTTCTTTTGAAAAAAGTGCGCTCGAGCTGCTGAATCAGAAAAAAAACATGCGACTTTTGGAGACGGGGGAGCTCAAGCTCAATCCCAATGAACGCGACATCAAGACCGTTTCCGGCGGAATTTTAGTGCAAAATGCCGATCAGTACCTGGTAACGGAAAAGGATTTGAAAGTGGTCACCACCTCAACGCCAAGCGAGGATCAGGTGCGGGCCATGCTGTTCGCCCGAAAAGTGGTGAAGCATGTTAAGTCGAATGCCGTCGTTTTTGCTCAATGGGATGGGGAAAAGGGAATTGAATCGACCGTGGCGATCGGAGCCGGACAAATGTCTCGTGTGGACTCCGTGTTCATTGCGCGCCACAAAGGGGGAGAACGTTTGAGGGGCTCGGTCATGGCCTCGGACGCTTTTTTCCCCTTTGAAGATGGCGTGGAAGAGGCCCATGAAGCCGGTGTGGCCGCCATCATTCAACCGGGCGGCTCGATTCGGGATAAAGAAATCATTGCCAAGGCGGATGAGCTCGGGCTGGCGATGGTGTTCACGGGAATACGGTCGTTTAAACACTAAGAAGCCCGGAAGGGGGAACAGCTGGTTCCCCCTTCCGAAGACCACGGAGCGTGGTGCCCTCCCCTCCGAGCCGTTCTCGTCCTAAATGGGGCCCACGAGACCCATTAGGACTCGCTCATTTCCTCCAGCTTTTCAACGCATTCGCGTTTCAAAGCTGTTCGGTAGATTTTTCCCACTCTTCCTATCTCAGCCTGCCCGCCTCAGGCGTGGCTATCCCTTGGCTTCCTCTCCTATCTATTCTAACCTCCCCCCATGACTCTCCTTCAAGCGCTCATTCTCGGTATCGTTCAAGGCATCACCGAATTTCTCCCCATCTCCTCCGATGGCCATTTGGTGCTATTTGAGTCATTTTTGGGATTGAAGACCGAAGGGCTGAAAGCATTTGATGTGGTTTTGCATGGCGGAAGTTTGGCCGCAATGGTCTTGTATTTCCGAAAAGACATCTGGAATTTATTCCAAACCACCCAGCGAAAAATGATCGGCTACATCGTGTTGGCCACTTTGCCTGCGGTCGTGGCGGGGCTCACGCTGGAAGACTGGATGGACACCACTTTTCGCACCACGGAGCGTACATTGGGCCTAATATTCCTCATGGGGTTGTTCTTCTTTGTGGCCGAAGGATTGGCACCGCGCGACAAAAAGGCGACGTTCACGTTAAAAAACACCTTTATGATCGGGCTGGCGCAGGCCATGGCCTTATTGCCCGGAATTTCGCGTTCCGGTTCGACCATCGCAGCCGGCTTACTCTTCGGAATCAAACGGGAAGACGCCGCCCGATTTTCGTTTTTGCTCGGGATGCCGGCGATTGGGGGCGCGTTTGTCTTAAAAAGTTGGGAAGCGATTCAAGGGGAAGTTCTTTTACCCCCGGCAAACAGTGTGGTGATGGGATTTGCGGCGTCGGCGATCGCGGGATACATCAGTGTTTCCTTTCTGATGAAATTTTTAAAAACTCACTCGCTAAGGGTGTTTGGGGTTTATTTGGTCGTGTTATCCCTGGTGGGGATGTTAGGAGCTGTTCACATAAAGGAGTTTGTAATGGCAAATCTTCAAGGGGTCTGGATTTGAGGCATGAGGAGCGTGGCGTACCTGGAAGGTACGAAAGCGACGAATAACGAAGAAGACGGGCTCCTTGAAGATTTGCCCGTAGGGCGGGCCCCCGAAAGGGGAGCGTTCATTTTTTCCATTTCATCGTCAATCCTCCTCGACCCGCCTAAGGCGGGCCTCCTCGTCTTTCCTTGAACTGATAAAAATCAATTCGCTTCCATTGTCAAACCCTTTATGTGAATAGCTCCTAGGCGTATTTTTATTCTAATCTTGAAACAAAATCAGCTGCACGGTTTGGATGCGCTAATAACGCGCTCGTAGGTGATGCGGGAAATTTCTCCTTTTTGAAAGCCGTTAAATCCAGGCCCAAAAGATCACTTGTTCCAAAAGTAACAATATCCAATGTGGGTGCTTGGCTATCCATGGGGTGATTACTTGAGGCCACACAAAAAACGGGTTTATTCAAAAGTACGCGTTGTTCAAGTTGTTTCCATCGAAGTAATTCCCCATCCTTTTCCGGATCAATCACGACCATTGACCATGGTTTGGAGGCTTCAATAAATCGAATACGATCTTGCATTTTACGATTAATTCGATCCAATAATAACGCTCTATTCTGTTCATCTTCCAACGCATAAGCCCCGACGGTACTCCACTCCATAACACCCTTTAAGTTGAAATTTCTCCCTTCACGGGTGGTATAAATCGAGGGGGTTAAAACGAGATGACCATTGGGTTCGGGAATTGCATTGGGGACTTTCCATTGTAATGGGTTCATCCTCGCTAAAAGTGTTTGAAGAAAATCTAGAATTTCGATCCGTAAGTTTCTTTTTTGATAATATTTTTCGGGTGAAATGACCAGGTCGATAATTGAAAAACGATCGGCCCGCACTTCTTTTATCGGAATGGCTGAATTTGGGAATTCAGATTGACCCGATTCATGAGGATTAAATCGAAGAAGATAACTTTCTAGTTCTTCCCGAATGAGCGCAAGTCCATCCTCGGTGTGATATTCACGAAAATCGCGCTCATTATCCAATCTCAAAAATGCACCATTGCTACGATGAGATGCTAGGTCCTCGCTAGAAGATTCAGGAATAGTCATGGCTGGAAGGCTTTAAGTTGATTCTAATTTACAAAATAAATACAAAAATGTCAATATGGTGCACTCTTTTTTTAAAATACCCTTACGCCTAAAAAGGCTCAATACTATTTTTGACTTTTCCTCCTGAAAGTGCTAAGATTCGCGCAGTTTTTAGTCTTTTAAAATCAATTGAATATGAGTCCTATTATGATCCTTGTCATCGGATTGGGAGTTTTGTTGCTGGCCATCATTGCGATGTACAACGGGTTGATCCGTAGTCGCTTGCGTGTAAAGGAAGCGTGGGCCGATATTGAGGTGCAGTTGAAGCGTCGGTATAACCTGATCCCCAACTTGATTGAATCGGTCAAGGGCTACATGACCCATGAACGGGAGGTGTTGGAAAATGTCACCCGAGCGCGTGCCGAAGCCATTAAAAATACCGGAGACCCCGAAAAGCAGTCTCAAAGCGAAAACATGCTGGCCGGAACGTTGAAATCGTTGTTCGCCGTGGCGGAAAGCTATCCCGACTTGAAGGCCAATCAAAACTTTTTAGACCTTCAGAACGAGCTTACGGACACCGAGGATAAAATTCAGGCCGCGCGACGGTTTTACAACGGCAATGTGCGCGATTTCAACACCAAAACTCAAACCTTTCCCAGCAACATGATTGCCGGCACCTTTGGATTCAAGGAAGAACCTTTCTTCGAGATTGAAAACGCCGTCGAGCGTGAAGTGGTTCAGGTGGATTTTTCTGAAAAGTCGCATGAGGCTAAGAAGTAAGAGTCGAGACTCCATATCTCTTAGGATTTTATCTTTTTAAGATTTAAAAATGGCGTTGGCCTATACTGAAATTTCGCACAACAAGACAAAAACATGGTTTCTCCTTTTGTTTTTTATCGCTTTTGTGATTGTGGCGGGGTATGTCATAGCCGAAATTTATGCGCCGGGATCGGGCATGATGGGGCTGATTGTGGCCGCTGCCGTTTCTTTTGTGTGGACACTCATTTCTTATTTTGCGGGAGATAAGATTGCTTTGGTGGCCAGTGGGGCCAAGCCGGTTGAAAAACGAGACGACCCCGAGCTCTATCGATTGGTTGAAAATCTTTCCATTGCCGCAGGCCTTCCAACCCCTCGGGTTTATAAAATCGAATCGGAAGCGCTTAACGCATTCGCTACAGGAAGAGACCCTCAACACGCCGTAGTCGCGGTCACGACAGGGCTGATGCATCGTTTGGAGAAAAAGGAGCTCGAAGGAGTATTGGCGCATGAGCTTTCTCACATTGGCAATTACGACACCCGTTTGCTCATGATCGTAACGGCGTTGGCCGGCGTCATCATGATTTTGACCGATATGATGTGGCGCTTTCATTTTTGGGGTGGCGGACGCAGCAGGGAAGACAGCCGATCCCAGGGTATCTTGATGATTGTGGGATTGGTGTTGATGATCGTTGCGCCGATTTTTGCCACCTTGATCAAGCTCGCCATTTCCAGGCGGCGCGAATCCTTGGCCGATGCCTCGGGCGCTTTATTGACCCGTTACCCCGAAGGGTTGGCCAGTGCGTTAGAAAAAATCGGACACGACGCGATTCCCTTAAAAACAGCCACCAAAGGAACCGCCCATCTCTACATCTCCAATCCCTTCAAAGCAGGAACTTGGTCTAATCTGTTTTCGACTCATCCTCCGATCGAACAACGCGTTAAGGCTTTGAGGGACATGAATTTATAGAGAGAACGGTGTGTTTTTTATTTCATATGTTTTTATGATAAAATAATATTGATTTAAATTAATCATATGAAAAAAGTACAATTTACGGTTTATATCGAGCAGGATGAGGATGGAATATTTATTGGATCTATTCCGTCGGTCCCAAGTTGCTATGCTGAAGGAAAAACTCAGGAGGAAATGTTTAGTAATTTATCGGAAGTTTTAAAGTTATGTCTGCGTAATATCGACAAGAAAGATATTCAAAAAAATAGGTTTATTGGGATTCAGAATTTAGAGTTATCACATGCCTAAATTGATTCCGATTAAGCCCTCCAAATTAATTAAGCTTTTAAAGAAATTAGGTTTTTCACAAAGGGATGCAGAAGGTTCTCATGTATTTCTTAAGCATTCTGATGGCCGCACAACAGTGATTCCGATTCACAATAGAGAGTTGAGTAAGGGGTTGCTTAGGAGCTGTTCACATAAAGGGTTTGACAATGGAAGCGAGATGATTTTTATCAGTTCAAGGAAAGACGAGGAGGCCCGCCTTAGGCGGGTCGAGGAGG
>Ga0076332_1011_pt1 | contig 14115 bp, 14 predicted proteins | sample RifGroA2_FD_67839 | JGI IMG/M metagenome (GOLD analysis project Ga0076332, IMG submission 67839) | Peregrinibacteria bacterium GW2011_GWA2_44_7 | reverse complement strand
TGGATGGTCGAGCGTCCGGTCTTTTTGAATCGGCCAATTATTTGGCGCTCTATCTTGGTCCTGTCTTACTGGGGACGGTTTTGTTTGCGCTGGAGGAGTGGCGCGAAAATTCTCGATTACAGAAACTATTTTTTATCGTAGCATCATTGCTTATGGCCCTGGCTTTTTGGGGAACTCGGTCTTATGCCGCGTTTCTGGCCATGGGAGCGGGGTTTCTTTTTTATGCTTTCACTCATCCCGGAATTTCGAGTCGTAGGAAGGGGAGAGCTTGTGTGCTTGCCTTATTCGTGAGCGGCATTTTTTTAGTGAGCCAGATGAATACGCTTAAGTTTCAGCAGTTTTTGGATTTTGGCGGAAGAACCTCAAGCAGTATTCGGATCGAGGTGTATACGATTGCAGGTAAGTTGATTCAAGCTCATCCGATTTTAGGGGTTGGCCTCGGACAGTTCGGGACTGAGTATCGGCTCAATGCCCATGAAATTTTGGGCCACACTCCTTATGAATGGGTGATGATTCATCCCCATAACTTATTTTTAGCCCTGTGGCTCAATACCGGTTTTCTGGGGTTGATTGGTATGGGTTGGCTTTTGATTCTGGTTTTTTGGAATCGTGTGGCAAATTTCCCTTCCCTATTGCAATTGTTCCGTCAGGGTGTTTGCTCTTTTTTGCGGAAGGTTAAAGGGTATTTTGATCAAAAAATGTGTTCAAATGAATCCTTTTCCCGAATTGCAAAAGCCATGCTGGTGATGACTTTGGTGCACGGTTTATTTGATACTCCTTTTTTCAAAAATGACCTGGCCTATTTGTGGTGGTTGATGGTGGCGATGGGGCTTTGAATCAGCCCGAGGGGAGTGGCCCTCACGAGCTGTTCTGAAAATGATTCTCGCGAACGCAAGATCGCCTGCGTGAGCTGGCGATCTTTCATCCCAGACTTCCGGAAGCGTCGTTTAAATTTGTTTCAATGTAAGGAGCTAATCTTTTTTTAAATTCAGCTAAAGGCAGGTTGGGTTCTCCTGTGATGATTAAAACTTCTTTTCCTTCATGGGTGGCTCCATTGGGTGATGCCGTGTCGATTCCCAACTCTTTTAAAAATGCAGCATCTTTAAAGGTGGAGCTTTTTAATGTCGCAAGCACTTGTGGTCCTTCTTTTAATGCTGCCATAATGCTTGAGTTAAGATTTATTTTTTTATTTTAAATTATAAACCCGAGAATGTCAATTTTTTCCGCTACCATCATTCAGGGTCATGGCCGTGGAAAATCCCTTGGCTTTCCCACCCTGAATTTAAAGCCTTTGAGCTCCTTTGAGATTGAGCCCGGCGTTTATGCCGTTAAGGTTGCATGGGCAGGACTTTCTCATTTCGCAGTCATGCACGTCGGCCCCCGCCCCACCTTTGAAGGGGCAGAGGCTTCGATGGAGGTGCATGTCTTGGATCTATCCCTCGATACCCCCCCCGACCATTTGAATGTTGAGGTTTTCGAACGGCTTCGTCCCGTCCAAAAATTTGATTCCCCCGAAGCACTTGTGACTCAAATCCAAGCCGATATTCGTGCCGCCCGTCTTATTTTTGAAAAAATGTTGTGACTCGAGTCCTTTTTGTGGTTCTCTATAAGGGGTTAACCCTCACTTATGTTTGCCTCTCTTAAAAAGAAGTTTCCTCATCATCATCCCCTTCGTCTTTTTTATCATAAGGTCAAAGCCATTGTGGCGGCCTTGTGGTACCGTTTTCCGGCTGAATCCATGACCGTGATCGCGGTCACCGGAACCAATGGGAAAACCACCACCTGTCATCTGATCACCGATATTTTGCGTGAGGCGGGTTATAAAGTTGGGATGATCACCACTGCCGATTTTCGTATCGATCACGAGGTGGTGGTCAATGAGTACAAAATGACGACCTTGAGCCCGTTTATTTTTCAGCAACTCCTTCGGCGCATGGTGGATCGGGGGTGTTCGTATGCGGTCGTGGAAGTCACTTCTCATGCCATGGATCAGTCTCGTTTGTGGGGGGTGAATGTGGATGTGGCGGTATTGACCAATATCAGCCACGACCATTTGGATTACCATGGAGATATTCCCAGTTATATTCAAGCCAAGGGAAAGCTATTCAATTTGTTGAATCATGCTCGTCGCAAGTCAAATGTGCCGAAAATTTCGATTCTCAACGGAGACGATCCTGCGTTGGACTATTTTCAACAGTTCGTGGCCGATCGAACGTATATTTACGGTCTAAAAAAGGGGTCTTTCCAGGCTTCCAATTTGGTTATGACTCAAAATGGAACAAAATTTTTGTTTAAAATTCCCAATCATGAATTGGAGATTCAATTCCCTTTGCCCGGACGTTTTAATGTAGAGAACGCTTTGGCCGCTGCGACTGTGGGGGTTGTTCTGCCTCTAAACCTTAATATCATTCAGCGCGCACTGAATGATGCCAAATCGGTTCCCGGGCGGCTTGAACGTATTGATGAAGGCCAGGGGTATGCGATTGTCGTGGATTATGCGCATGCGCCGGATTCTTTAGAGAAACTTTTATCTATGTTTCGTGAGTTGACTCCTCAGCGACTCATCGTGGTGTTTGGTGCGACCGGGGATCGTGATCGTTCTAAGCGTCCCGTGATGGGCCAAATTGTCGATCGTTATGCCGATGTTATTGTGTTAACGGATGATGATCCTTACACTGAAGATCATTTGGAGATTTTATCCCAAGTGGCTCAGGGAATTTCTCGTCAAGAAGGGGATCGTTTTTGGCAGGTTCCGGATCGTCGTCAAGCCATTCGATTGGCTTTGGCCATGGCTCGTGCGGGAGACACCGTGATCATTGCCGGAAAAGGCTGTGAGCCGTTTCAAGTGGTGGGAACGGAAAAGATCCCCTCCGATGATCGGGAGATCGTGCGTAACTTTTTGGGGCGTCAGATTGAAATTGAGATTGAGCCCGGGAAGGTGGAGCGTGGGAATCGCTATTTTGAAAGCTGAGGGAGGAAATCGGGGGATCTTTTTGTTCGCCATGGGTGAGACTTTCAGAATCCCCTAACGTGGGCCCGATCTTCAAGTATCACTCCTTAAAATGGTTCAGGAAATGACCCCCGATTTCCTTGGGGTAAAGAAGTAAGGAGTTTAATCTTAGAATATGAATATTTTAGGCTCATCCAACGGCTTTCTCGTGGTCGATAAGCCTACGGGTTATACCTCGTTCGATATGGTGGCTCGCGCCCGTCGTGCTTTTGGAATCAAAAAAATAGGCCATTTGGGAACACTGGATCCTTTGGCGACCGGGGCATTGGTCTTGGCGCTCGGGGAAGCCACCAAGCTCATTGAATACCTCATGAAGGCGGATAAGGTGTATGAGGCTCGATTTGAATTGGGGAAGGTGAGTGACACCTACGACCGAGATGGGAGTATTCAGGTGGTGGACCCTGCTCCAATGGTTTCTTTGTCTCAACTCCAGCCCCTCCTGGAAGTATTCTTGGGGGAAATTCAGCAAACGCCCCCTATTTTTTCGGCCATAAAAGTTCAGGGGCAGCGTGCGTATGCCTTGGCTCGTGCCGGGGAGTCCGTGGTCTTGAAACCTCGCTTGGTTTCCGTTCATTCCATTGAGATTTTACGTTTTGAATTGCCTTTTGTGGAGCTCCGTATCCATTGCGGCAGTGGAACTTATATTCGTTCTTTGATTCATGATGTCGGACAACGTTTGGGCTGTGGTGCCCTCATGACGGAGTTGCGACGTTTGTCCGTGGGATCTTTTTCGCTCGGGCAGTCGGTTCCGGAGGAGAATTGGCCTTGTGACTTGGTTTCCCTTGAGGCGATCGTTCGGGAGTGGCCTTCGGTTGCGATTACCGAGGCGCAGTGGGCTGCTTTGTGGCAGGGAAAGGAAATCTCAGTTTTAGAGCCTCCTGATTCGGAGGGTTTCCCTCTCGCTGTTTTTCATGAAGGGCATTTAGTGAGTGTGGGACGAATGGCGGGTTCTTTGTTGCGCCCGGTGAAAAATTTTAAAGTTTGAATCGATGCGCCGATTATTTTGCGCTATTTTTAGTTATGCTAAAATGCGCTTATGTCCTCTTACATTTCCGCATTTCAGCCTTATCTCCTTCCTGCATTGACGTCTTTCGGGCTTGCCTTTTTGGGGACCTTTTCCGCATTACGTCTTTTTCCAAAATTGAAATTGATGGACCGTCCGCACCTTTATGGCCTTAAGCGGGCGCCCATTCCCTATAGTGGAGGATTGGTGCTTTTTTTGATGTTTTTGGTCAATGTTCTTTTGTTCATGGATTTGAATAAGCACGTTTTAGGGGTTCTTTTTGCCGTGACATTGATTGTGGGAGTGAGTTTTTTGGATGATCGTTATCGGTTGAGTCCATTGCTTCGATTGGGTGTTCAGGTCGTGGCGGCGACCATTGTGGTGCTTTTTGGAATGGGTATTGATGTGGTGACCAATCCTTTTGGGGGCCTCATTCATTTGGATGGGTTAGAGTTTCCCCTTACGTTGGGAAATACGGTTTATCATTTCACATTGTTGGCCGATCTCTTCACGGTCATTTGGATTGTGGCCATGATCAATACCGTGAATTGGTTGGATGGTTTACCCGGTTTGGTGAGTGGCATTTCTTGCATTGCTTCTTTCATCCTCTTCCTCCTCAGTGTTCGTCCGAATTTTCATTACATCAATCAAGCGGAAGTGTCGATTTTAGCCATTATTCTTTTTGGAATCACGGCCGCGTTTTGGTGGTTTGATTTTTCACCTCCCAAGATTTTAATGGGGGATACGGGGAGTATGTTTTTGGGTTTTATGTTGGCCATTTTGGCTATTTTTTCGGGAGGGAAAATCGCAACCACTTTTCTCATCATGGGGTTCCCTTTGCTCGATGCGTTTTGGGTGATTCTCCGACGACTTTTCCAGGGAAAATCGCCTTTTAAGGGCGATCTCTATCATTTTCATCATCGTTTATTGAGAGTGGGTTTGTCTGATCGTCAATCGATTGTGAGCATCTATTTGATTTCGGGTGTTTTTGGCTTTATTGCTTTATTTTTGGAGTCTAAAGAGAAATTGATTGCAATTGCAGTGCTTGCGCTTTTTACCATTGCTTTAGGTACTTTTGTGGTTTATCGGTCTCATCAAAATCGTTAGTTTTCAAATATCCTTTTCGCATGAACCTTGATCCTGTCGCTGAAATCAAAGCAAAGCTTTCCATTGAAGAGCTTGTTTCGCGTTATGTTTCTCTCAAACGCACGGGGCGCACCTTGAAGGGGCTTTGTCCCTTTCATCCGGAAAAAACGCCCAGTTTTGTGGTGAGTACCGACCGACAAACCGCCTATTGTTTTGGATGCCATAAAGGCGGAGATGTGTTTGCGTTTGTTCAGGAAATTGAAGGCATGAATTTTAAGGAGGCCTTGGTTTTTTTGGCGGATCGTGCCGGTGTTTCACTTGAATCTCATGCCGCTTTTTCGAAATCATCCGGTCCTTCTAAGGATGTCCGTGAGCGTTTTTTTGAAATCAATCGTGAGACGGCCGCTTTTTATGCTCAAGCTCTTTTTTCGTCTGCCGAAGGGCAAAAGGCGCTGCATTATCTCGAGCAGCGAGGGATTCTTCCTCAGACTTTGCAAGATTTCAAGGTCGGGTTTGCCCCCGATTCCTACGAGGCCACTCAGCATCATCTTTTTCAGAAAAACTATTCCAAGGCCGATCTTTTGGAATTGGGCCTGGTGGTTTCCAAGGATACGTCAGGAGATCACACCATTGACCGTTTTCGTTGTCGTATCATGTTCCCGATTTTTGATTTACAGGGGCGTATTATTGGCTTTGGAGGCCGTACGCTTAAGTCTGATGATCCGGCCAAGTACATGAATTCACCGGATTCTCCGTTGTATCATAAAAGTCAGGTGCTTTATGGATTGGATCGAGCAAAGGGGGCGATACGTCAGCACGATGCTGCGATTATTGTGGAAGGCTATATGGACCTTTTGGCCTCCCATCAGATTGGGGTTACCCATGTGGTGGCCAGTTCCGGAACCGCTTTGACCTCCGATCAACTCCGTTTATTGAAACGTTTTACCTCCCATGTTTCTTTTGCTTTTGACACGGACGGTGCGGGAGAAGAGGCGCTTCATCGAGCCATTGAATTGGGCCAGTCCCTTGATTTGACGATGAAGGTGGTGCGTCCTCCTGAAGGAAAAGATCCGGATGAATGCATTCGACGTGATCCCGAATTGTGGAAAAAGGCTGTGGAAGACGGTCCCTATTATCTGGATGATCTGCTTCAGCAATTGGGAGCTCGTCCCCATCTGGATTCCGCCTTGGGCAAACGGGAGGCCTGTTTGTTTTTTTTCCCTTTCTTGTCTCACGCCAGTTCCTTGGAGCGGGACCATTATTTTCATCGCATGGCACTTTTATTGAAAGCTGATCCGCGTTTTTTGTATGAGGAATTTAAACAGTTTCAAAAGAATCGAACTTCCTTTAAGCGCGAATTGGTTTCTCCTTCCGAATCTCAAGGCAAGAATTCGGTGCATGTTTTCTCGAGACAAGAGTACTTTGTCGGCTTGTTATTGCGCTTTTGTGAGCATGTGGATGCCACCGTTTTGGAGGTACCCGGAGATGCATTTGAAGGAACATTAAAAAAGGTTTACAATACTATTCTTTCTCAGTATAATTCCTCCGCATGTTTTGATTCTGCTGCTTTATTCCGTGACTTGGATGAGGATGAGATTCGAACGTGTGAAGTGTTGATGATTTTTGCGGAGTCTCGCAATGCTGATCTTTCCCAGGATAGGATACTCTCTGAAATGCAACAGGCTGCGGATCAGATTCATCGACGCTATCGTGAGTCCATGGCCGAGCAGCTCATGCACCAAATTCGATTGGCTCGAGAGGCCAAAGATGCCGACCTTGAGCAGACTCTTTTCCAAGAGTATTCCCGATTTTTTCACTCTTCTTAGGGTTCGTCCATAAATAAATTCCCATCTTATGTCCACTGCATCTCCAAAATACAATCGCTTTTCAATCGAAAAATTTCTCATCGTACCTCTGGTACGCCTCGATATTTTTCTCAATCTTAGCGTCGTATTTGGAGCGCATTGAACTTAAATCTGAGTAATTTATTTCCGGACGAACCCTTAAATCCTCTTCATCCTATGGCTCGAACTCAAAAATTTATTTCTCACTTTGCGGATGATAAATTTCAAAATTATGCTCCTGCGGTTCAGAAGCTGATTGAGAAAGGTCGTGAGCGAGGTTTTGTTACTGAGCAGGAATTGATGCAAGCCTTGCCCAATGCGGAAGAGGATGTTTTGTTGTTGGATGAAATTTATACGATTTTTTTGGATTTGGGGATCGATGTGATTGATGTGAAGGATGCGATGATTTGGAACCAGAAAAAGGCTTCGGATGGGGATGATGCGGCGGCCATTAAGGAAGCCGAGGAGATTGATGAAGCTAAATTGCGTCAGATTGATAAGGATATTCAATTGAGTGAAATTGCGAACGATTCGATTCGCATGTATTTGTGTGAGATTGGTAAGGTGGATTTATTGAATGCCAAACAAGAATCCGAATTGGCAAAACGCATCAAAAAAGGCGATCAATCCGCGAAGCGACAGTTGGCTGAGGCCAACCTTCGTTTGGTTGTCAGTATTGCAAAAAAATATATTGGCCGAGGGCTTTCCTTTTTGGATTTGATTCAAGAGGGGAACATCGGTTTATTTCGGGCGGTTGAGAAATTTGATCCGGATCGAGGGTTTAAATTTTCAACCTATGCCACGTGGTGGATTCGTCAGGCCATTACCCGTGCCATTGCGGACCAGGCGCGGACAATTCGTATTCCGGTTCACATGGTCGAGACCATCAATAAATTGACTCATACGCAACGCCGTTTGGTTCAAGAATTGGGGCGTGAGCCGTTGATTGAAGAGTTGGCTGCTGAAATGGGAATGGACATTAAGAAGGTCCGTCATATTTTGAAGATTTCTCAGGATATCGTTTCTCTCGAGGCTCCCGTTGGTGCGGAAGAAGACAGTAAGTTGGGTGATTTCATTGAAGATGCGGAATCGCTTTCTCCAAGTGAATCCACCAATCGAAAGTTGATTCGAGAGAATATCATGGACATGCTTCAGTATCTTTCCGCTCGAGAGCGAAAGATTATTGAAATGCGATTTGGTTTGAAGGATGGCATTCCTCATACGTTGGAGGAGGTGGGTAAAGAATTCGGGGTTACTCGCGAACGTATTCGTCAGATCGAAGCTAAGGTGTTGCAAAAATTGAAGGAACATCCTACTAGTGTCCGCATTCGCTCTTGAGGAACTCCCTAAGTATTTGAATTATATTTTAACTTTTTGTTTCTATGGCTACGACTGCCGCTCATCAAGAAGGTAATCCCACATTTGTCACGAAAGACGGGTTTAAACAATTGCAGGATGAATTGCAAAATCTGAAGACCATTCGACGTCGAGAAGTGGCAAAGCGTTTGGAAGAGGCCATCAGTTATGGGGATCTTTCAGAAAACTCTGAATATGAGGAGGCCAAGAACGAACAAGCTTTTGTGGAAGGTCGTATTTTGGAACTTGATGAAAAGATCAAGCATGCCAAAATTATTTCAGCGACCAAGCATGGTAAGGTGGTGGAATTGGGGAGTGTGGTTGTGATTCAACAGGTTAATCCAAAAGAAGGAGATACGGAAGAGTATACCATTGTCGGATCTACCGAGGCCGATCCTTTGAATGCGCGCATTTCCAATGAATCTCCTATCGGGGCAGCCTTATTGGATCATAAAATAGGTGATGTGGTGGAGTTTAAGGTTCCTGCCGGGAAGGTGAGTTATAAGATTTTGAAGCTGAAGTAGCCAAAAATATATTCCCTTCGTTCGCGAGAGTTTCGCCTGCCTGCCGGCAGGCAGGCGGACTCAATAGCTCGCTCAGAAAACATAATTTTCGCATGGGGAAAAGATTCAATCGTAGTATTTTATCAGTTTTTTTCCCATTTTTTTAATTCACTCATGATGTCGTCACTATAAGCCAGAGTATATTTCCTCAGCACTTTTAAAATTAGTGCTGCACAATTCTGTTTTATACTTCTACCACTAAAACTGTCTGTAATAGATTGAAATTTAGATAAAAGCAATGAAAGACATTGATTGCGAACTTTTTCTGATTCCATATCCGTATTTGCAATCAAATGTATTCCAGCTTTTTCTTGTAATCGAGCATGTTTGTTTTTTTCATTCTCTACTGCATATTCTATCTGCCTTTTTCTGTCCTGTGCACCTCTTTCACCCATACTTAAGGATAAATGAGTATACTCATGATCCTCAAGTGGTTTGGTTTCCAAGTCAGATTCATTAATTCTTGAAAAGAGTAATTCCTCTGCAAGTTTCATATCCATTTCAAGATTTAAATCTAGTATACATGCGAGATCCTCATTGCATTTAGTTTTTTTCTCTGCAGATCCATGGTGAGCCCCTTCAATATCGTCATTTATTCTTTGGGCGAGATAAATAGTTCCACTCAAATCCAACAAAGCCTGCATACCTTCTTTTGTCTTCGATTGTTTTAAAATTGATTTTATACGTTTCCACGTATTTTCGAAAAACGGTATTCTATCTTTAGCATAACTGGATATTGCAATCCCGAACTGTCGATCTTCCTCTTCGGTGAGTGTCGCTTCTTTTTCAAGAAACTCTCCAATAATTTTAATAGATTCAGAGCGAACGTAATAATTTGTTTTGGGCTCTACTTTTCTGCGTATTATTGGATCCCAATCTTCTATATGTCCTGGATGCATTAAACCCACTTCAAAAATCGCTTTTCTGGCCTCTGGGGATTTGCTGTTTTTAAGTACATCCATCACTCCGTAGGCAGGCCTTTCTACTTTAAACAGTTCAATGAATTTTTGAGTATACCCTTCATCATTTCCCATAATAAGATGCATGAAATTATACCCATTTTTGGGATCTGCCCAGTCTTCCATGAGTTTATCCATGATTTTTCTGTAGAGTGTTGGATTTTGATCTTTTGATCTTGAAAGAAGATGCCGTTGAAGATCAAAATTCTGAGAATACTCAAAATGGATAACAAAATCGTATAAATAGCGAGAAACTTTTCCATCTTCATCATCCAATACGATCAATGCCTCTAAAATTTTAGTCGAGAGTTTTGGCCCTGCTCCAAAATCATTATGCTTCGAACCGTAATTGCACGCTGCGACCAACGTATCGAAGGCTTCCGTCTGAATGCATTCTACCATAGCTTTTGCCTCGGATTTTGCTTTCGCATTCTCCGTATCAGCCTTATCTTCGAGAACGCTCAATGCACCCCCCAATCTGTTTACAATGGGCTCCGCCTCATTCAATGTCACGAGTAACGAAATACTTCGTTTTGTATCATCTTGGCCTAATATTTTCACCAAATTTTGACGTTCATAACTATGATTATCAAAACGTTTACTCAATGGCTCTACGGAATCATATAAAAATTGTTTTTCAGTGGCAGTGATGGTTTCGGGGGCATAAGCAGCGATGGCGGAGAGAGATCGGCTCGCCACGTTTGGATTTTCATGTTTCAAACCTTCTTCAAAGATAAATTTTCTTGCTTCCGGGTTTTTACTTGAAGCAAGCACTTTGAATGGGTGATGTAATTTTGAATTGGGGTTTGAGTCGCGGACAAACCCTATGAATTCATGTGTTAATCCCTCATCGGCTCCAACGAAAGCTTTGGCAACCGATTCTTCATTTCCTCTTCGTTTTTGATCATTCAATTCTGCTTGAATACTTGCAAGGATTTCACTTTTAAATACTCCATCTAAATCCGGATTGATAGTTCTAAGCTTAGCTAATGCTTCTTTTTGTACCGATTCTGCTTCATTCGGATTTAAAATGATGACTTGCATGGCTTCTTTGAGCTGGCCTTCATCGGTTAAGGCCATTAAATTTTCTATAACGGATTGCCGAATCACTTTTTCTTCCCCTGGACGATGCCCAGAGAGGTAGGACATTAAAAGAGTGGTGACCGCATTATTTGTATTCCCCCTATAGCTCTCCACTACTTTTGCTGATTCTTCTTCCTGGCGGTCAGAAAATTCCATCATTAATGCAGGCAAATTCTTTTCTACATTACTCATTTTAGTCCCGGGGCCACCAAATGTGGGGATCTCTAAAGGTTTTATAGACAACGCCGTCCTCAGCTTATCCAAATCATCAGGGCTACTATCTACGGGTTGGGGAGAAGACATAAAACATGTAATAAAAAACTAAAAAAAATCATATTATTATAACATAAAATAATTATTATTGCAAAACGGATGAGCGTAACTGCTCACCGGATTGAAGCGTGGCATGTCTCCATTTAAGAAGCTTTCCTGGAATGATTTTCCTCTTCTTCCACTTTTTCTTCTCTCCTTTTATTGTAGATGTAGTTCGCGGCATGAAAGACCACCGGCCCAAATACGGCGAAATAACCGGCCGTATTTTTGTCGTTGAGGATCAAATAGGCCCCGAATCCCATTAGTGAAACGGTGAGCGTAAACGCCATCCACATGCCCATGCGTTCGTTGGAGATATTGGACTGTGTGACCGATTTTTCTAAATCTTGCCGATGATTGGCCTGTTTTTCGGCCATAGAAATGATTCGATCGGCCGCGCCGAAGAGAATGTTTTCGTACCCCTGAAGAAGATTGGGTGGTGGTAAAGGGCCTGAAAAAGAGGTGGAGATCTCGGTCATGCGCTCGTCGAGATTTTCTTTGTCACGCCTTTGAATCGCCTTACTTTTTTCTTTTCTTTTTTTGCGCATAGTCATGGATTGAAATGTAAAGTGCGTTCCCTACATTGGCCCAATCATTTTTGAGCGCAAAATAGTCGGCATTTTCTTGTCTATGGGTGTGGTCTAATTTTCCGTACAGGTCCATCACTCGGCTTGCCCCTTTTAAGAAGGAAGGAAAATGGAACAGGCTCGATTTTTTTAGATCTTTTTCCATGATTCTCTGTTTAATATTCTTGGACTTTCCATTTTACTACTTTTTAGCCCGGATGGATAATCATTGGGACTGAGTATCTGTTATCCCCGTTTTTTCTTTTTGTTCTTTCCTTTCTTTTTTGTCACGCCATATTTTTTTTGTTGGCCTTTTTCCGCTTCTGCGGCTACTTTTTGAGGTAATACATTTTTATAGCGATAGGCGCTATTTGCCAAAACATACAGTACATAAAGAAGATATAAACCAAAGATAAATCGCATTGAAAAATAGGGGATGTTTTCATAACGTATTCCCACGAAAAGTAGTCCGATCAATCCCAGTGTCAAAAGTTTAGATTCAAAGCCTGGAAGCGTGGCACGAAGACTTTTGCGTTGGGCATGTTTTTTACTCCAATGACGCCAGTAGAAAGAAGCGGTAATCATCACGCCAAAAAATATTAAAAAGAAGAGGCTATATTTAAAATAGGAGCCGGGATACACTGCGAAAAGATAGCTCGGGTCCAATAGTTTGCTGAGGGATTCCATGCGTAAAGAGGTTAAGGAGAAGTATTCTTTTTTAGATTTTTATACAGGAAAGTCGCTAATCCCACAAACAAAGAATAGACCACCAGTGGGCTTCCTCCTTTAGTCTCGGCCATTTTTCCAAGATCATTTTTCGAGTGCCCAAAATAGCAACGATGAGCAAAATAGAATAAATTTGGGTGGGGTGAACCGGAACTGTGTATTTTACATTCGTGCTTTCAAAGGTGATTCCCCACGGAAGAATGGTTTCTTTTCCATATCCTTGGCCATCCAGCAGTTGTCCCACATTGGTGATCATCATCCCGATAAGGAAGGGCATGGTGACGCTGTCGAGCCAGGGAATAGGATTTTCTCTTTTTTTAACGGCGTGGAATAAAAAAACGAGTATGAATCCTAAGATGCCCCCCCAAAAAGAATATCCCGGTTGCCAAAAGAAAAAGATATGTTTGAGGGGTGTGATCCAGTTGAGTGGGCCGTAGTATCCCCAGTTCATGAGAAAGAAGATTAAGCGTGATCCCAGGAGAGTACCTCCCAATAAACTCACGCTGTGATCCAGGATGAAATTCAAGTCAATCCGTTGGTACTTTGCTCGTTTTAAAAAGAGGAGTGTGCCCACAATGAATGCCACGGATAACGCCACCCATAGGGAGTAGAGCGCAAATGGGCCAATTTTGAACAGAATGGGAGCCATGAAGCGTTAGAAATTAAATAACGTCAGTAACATGATGACAAAGCTTGCGATTGGCAAGGAAATTGTTGCGAATGTATTTCTTAAAAAGAAATTGATTTTAAGGCTACTGGCGCTATGCATCAAGAAAACAAGGACCAGCAGATATTTGAACAGAACGGAATCTTCTAAGCTGAAGGGGATCCCCAGGAAAGGTGCTAGGTCCAAGTTCCCTTGAGTCACATAGTAACCCAGGAAATAGTAGATGAGATAAAATCCCAGCAACCATCCCGTAAATGCGTTGAACTCTTCCAGCCAAACGATTTTTTTTTCTTTTTGGAAGAGATCGCTTTTTTGTTTTTGGGTTTTTTGTGTGGTTTTTAGTGCTTCTTTTAGTATTTTTACCTGCTGATGAATTGATTTGAGATTTTCCCATTGTGCCGGGCGCGTTTCTTTTGGAGATTTTAAAACCAGCATCACTCCATCCCACTCCTGCCTTTTTAATGTTTTAAGTTGCGATTGTAGTGCGGCCAATTCAGGGCTCGGTTTCCATTTTTTTTCCAGAGATTCCATCCATTCTTTTAAGAAATTCAGTTTGGAATCTTTTAATTTTTCTCCCAGTCCGTGGAACGCGTCTTGGAACTGTCCCTGCGTTTCGGGTTTTTTAGTGGCGGCACGATCCAGCGAATACATCATTTTTTGGCTTTCCAGTAAAAAAGATTGTCGCTCTTCTCCGTGGTCCATTCCTTGAAAAAATAGTTCCTCTTCTTGTATTTTATCCAGAAGGTCTTTGCAAGTGTGTTTGATGTAATCCAAATTATTGCTTGTTTTGATGCGCATGAGTTTATCGATGTATCCCTCGATTTGCGCACGCTTTTCAGGTTGAATTTTGGTTTCAAATTTGGCGAGGAGGAGCTTGATGCGTTGAAGTGTTTCTTCCACTTGCTGCACCAAGGTTGTTTTTTGCATTAAAAATTCAGGA
>Ga0076332_1004_pt1 | contig 14475 bp, 12 predicted proteins | sample RifGroA2_FD_67839 | JGI IMG/M metagenome (GOLD analysis project Ga0076332, IMG submission 67839) | Peregrinibacteria bacterium GW2011_GWA2_44_7 | reverse complement strand
CTTCTATGAAGGCAGTGGATTTAAAGGTAACAGGCATTTCTTATGAGGTTACCGAAGATGCGTTCAAGATTGACTACTGCGCCCAAAATATCGGAGACACCGCATGGGTGGGAATTGATCTTAAAATCGATGACGAAGTGAAAAACCTGTATTTCGATTTGCCAGATTTTGGAGGGCAGGGTTGCGCTTCTGCCCATTTCAAAACATCGATGTTCATAAACCTTACCAATGCCAGCGGACAACATCCAGAGGGTTATCATGATGCCGTGGCCACCATTGATGCAAACGCCACATATCCCGAATACGATGAGTTGAATAATACCTTAGCAAATGAGGGAATTATTATTGAAGAAACTCGTATTGATCTTGTCGTGACCGGAGTGTCCTACAATGTGGAACGTGATGGCCTCCTCGTTGATTATTCCGTGAGTCATCCCTTCCATTCCGAATACGAAATCTACGCGGCGATTTGGGTGGAAATCAATGGGGCGGGTGAATTGCTGTATGTGAATGTGGCTAAAGAAAATGGACAGGTAGCAACCAGTCCGATTCATTATTTTGCGGTTGGAGACGCCTATGGTCATGGGGGAGAAACAGTAGCAGTGGTGCTGACCGCTGACATCTACGATTCGCTGGATGAATCGGACGAAAACAATGGATTCGAGGCAGAGGTCTATCTTCCTGACAGTCGTATTGATTTCACGGTCCAGTCGGTAATACATGATGCGCAAACCGACGCTTTGAAAATTGAGTATTGTGCCTCCAACCGAAATATCGCCAATACGGTTGGGTTGAAAATGGTGCTGAACGGAGTTGCCCAATGGACGACAGTTAACATCCCACAGGTTTATGATTTAAATGTACCTTCCTGTTTGACGTTTTATTCCAATCCTTTATATACCTTTGAAATCGGGGATGCCTATGCCGGACATGCGGCTGGTTCCTATGCCGTTGAAGTCACAATGGACTACAACGCAATCTATGCTGAATCCAACGAATCCAATAACACCTATTACAATAGCAATTTCTCAGTGATTGCAGTCGAAGGAAGCGATGCGCTGAATCTTTCCATTAAAGCCATCTCTTATGATGCGGCTCAGGATCTTTTCTTAATTGAGTATTGCGGGGATGGCATCACCGCCGATTTGTTCCCCGAGCTAACCATTACAGCCAACGGGATCACCCAAAAGACCTATGCCAATGTCATGGGGGGCAACGGCAGTCATTTCTACGGCAAAATGTATTCCAATGGATTATCGAGTTTCGCAATCGGGACCGGTTATGGCCATGATGCACAGGAGGTGAATGTCACCGCGGTCATTGATGCCAATGACACTTACGATGAAGATCCTTTGGACAATGAAGATCCTTCTACGGACAATATATTGACTCAGCAACTTTCCATTCCGGATACGTTGGACGCGGCGCTGGATTTGTCCATTGGCGCACTGGGTTATGATGCCAATACAGACGCGTTTACTGTGGAGTTTTGTGAGTCGGGATTCAATGCCTACGGAACCACTCTGGCTAAAGTAACTCTCACGGTGGAGGGGCAGGGCGCTTATTCATCCTGGCCGGTGGTTCAGAATTGGGACTACCAATGTGGAACCCTTTTCTTCTACGTCGCGGATTTTGGAATCTACACCGGTGAAGGGTATCCCGGCGGAATCTATCAATTGACGGCTGAACTCTTCGCGGACAAAGATGAAAACAGTGTGCCGGATAGCGACGTTCAGGAAACCGATTCAGACAATAATACCGGCACCGGATCAGCCCAGATCCCTCCCGCGCCGGTAGCGAATGATGAAGACGGAGATGGAGTTAAAGATGAGGTGGATCAATGTTTCGGAACGGAACCTCTGAATACCAATGATACGGTGAATGAATACGGTTGTGCGCTCTCTCAATTGGATACCGATGGCGATGGGCTGTCCGATTACGACGAGATGGTCACGTATGGAACCAATAAGAATCTTATGGATACGGATGGAGATGGGTACAATGATGGCGTCGAAGTCAACGAAGGAACCGATCCCCTCAATGGGAACGATCACCCCTTGGAAGATTTGGTGATTCATACTTGTGATAAAACCATGGATTCCGTGTACGGCAATTGGTATCCCAACCAGGATACGGAGAACGTGCATGTGGACACGACCGATTACAAAGAAGGAACCGGAAGTGTGGGATTCGACACTCTCACTTCGTTGGGTAGTGGGAACTGGGCTCAAATGAACCTGTATACGGCGAAAGTTCAGGATCTTTCAACCTACCAGAACAAGAGTGCGTTCCGACTTTGGGTGTATATCCCCGAAATAGACAATTTCAGCAGTGTTCAACTTCAATGGGGAAATGAAAGTTATGGAACTTGGTATAAAACCGTGAGCAAGGACTATCAAGGCAACGCCTTAAAGGAAGGATGGAACTTGTTGGAATTCACATGGACCAGTTCGGTGGCGACGACGGGAAGTCCTCGCGCCAGTGAAGTGGATTTTATGGCGCTCATTTTCAACTACACCTCCTCCTATACGGATCAGGTCGGCTTCAAGATCGATGATTTCAAGCTGGTGGATTAGAAGAAAGAAAAAAGAATCGTTGAGGGGCTCTCCAGCGTGGAGGGCCCTTTTATAATGCCCCATCTCTCGCAGAGACTTTCTTTCGGGACTGTTTCTTCTCCGTTTGTAATTTTTTCGCCTGGAGAACTTTTTCTTTGGCTCGCTTGGAACGCTTGCGTTGTTGCTTGATGATTTTATGGATCTTTTTCATGCGCTCCGATTTTGCGCCGAGCACCTTGTCTTCAATTTTGAGGATCAAAAGTTTATACGCCGAAAGGCGATTCTTACTTTGTTCACGATGTTTTTGGCATCGTACTTCCGTCCCGCTCGGAAGGTGCTTCAGCACGACGCAACTGGAGGTCTTATTGATTTTTTGGCCACCCGCTCCGCTACCGCGAACGAACTGCTCCGAGATGTCTTCGGGGAGGATCTTGAGCGTGAGTGCTTTTTCGAGAAAGGGGGCAGGTAGTGGAATAGGGAAGTCCATGTTCAAAGTATACCACCTCGAAAAAGACAACCGTTAGGTTGTCCCTTAGATATTGAGAAAGGCTAATCGTTTTAAATTATTATTTTCTTAAACATGAGTGAATTTTTTATGAGCTCACGTAGTAAAAATTTGTTTGGGTCTTGTGGGTCCCAATGGCAAATTTTGCGAAGTTGTGCGAATAAAAAATTTAGGAATAACAATAAAGGGAAAGGGGTCCCCGATAGGGGAAAACCGTTAGGTTGTCCCTTATCGATTCTTGGTGGGCCTGTATCCTTGAATATTGAACTTTTTTTTGAGTCATTGATGAAGCATCCTTTGCCCAAGACGCTTTATTCAGAAGTTGCGATGATAAAAAGACTACCCTTTAATATGAAAAACTTGACCCATTGCGATGAATTAACGTTATACTAGATAGTAGTAATTAATTGTTTTTATGTCGCATAAACCGATTCCAATTGTTCCTCCGAAGCTTTTCGAAAGAAGGGAAAAACCAAAGTATCGTCCTATATCGGATGATGTAGGGGAAAATCTTTATCAGATCTCAAAGATTGTAGAAGGAATTGATACTACAAGTCCAGAGGCAGCGAAAAATATAGATAGCTTTATAGATATGAGGGGACGAAAAATTAATTTGGCTGAATAGTAAGACCTATACCACCGAGGGATTGAACTCACTTTATAAATATCTATGACCGCAACTAGAGATAATAGAATGTGTTTTTTGCGAGAGAACGATAGAGTTAACTCTGGTGAAGATTCTTATGTGACACATTATGAACTTATTTCAGAATCTTATATAACAGGTGGTTTATATGATGAGTCGGCACTTTTTGGAGGCAATATTGAGATGAGAATGTTAGGTGAAAGTCCATACATTAAAGGCCTTAATGTTTATAGATTAACCATTCGTCATCCTAGGCCGAATAATGGCGCTATTGAGGATACCAATGCTTCTAGAGATGGTTATTTTTCGGACGAAGGTCCTCAAGGAGAACTAATGGGTTTATTTTCTTTATTTTTAAACAGCCGATTTTATTTGACTTCGGTAATCCATGAAGAATTGTGTCATTTATCACCCTATAAGTTTCATTTTCAGCCTTGCTCCAAAAATGTTGCTGGATTCTTATTTAATGAGGATAAAAACTTCAATCATATTGCTCCTAAATTTTCTCTTATTGAAAATTTCCCTGGCCAGTATCATCAAAAATTTTATTTTTCTATAAGGTTTTATTCCCGGGCATTGAGGCTAATAAGCATTGATAAGGATGTAGCTTATCTTAATTTGGTTAATGCCATTGAAACTCTTTTAGATTATGTTGATCTAGGAGATGAGTTTGAACGAGCGGAAGTAGAAATTCGAGAGAAAATTGAAAAGGCATCATTCGAGGCTTCAGTCCAGAGTGAGCTTGTCGCTTATTTAAAGCAGCGTAAAAAGGGCCATAAATTTTTAGTTTTTTTAAAAAAATACTCATCCACTTCTTCGCCATTATTTAATAATGCCCCTGGCAAGGAGCATATATATATTTCTTATGCTAATTTTGAAAGCCATCTAAAAAAAATTTATCAAGCCCGTTCGGCTTATGTACATGCTGGTGAACCTTTCCATATTAGTAGCGATTCTAGCCGGGATTGGCATTTAGATGGTTCTTTAGGGCAGACGTGGGATCAAAGGCAATGGGAAGGAAGTCCTTTGCCTAGATTTTTTTGGTTTGCATCGCTGGTCCGAGAATGTCTGATGAACTTTCTAGAAGAAAAAGCGCAGCTTACTATTTAGAGAGACCTCCAGCACACTATATTTAAATCAGTAGTTTATGGAACAATACGAATTTTCTATTTAATAATCTGGCGGTCGATTTCTGATGAAATCTAATATTTTACTTTTATCACTGGATTTAAATAGTTCCTCTATTTCTTGGAGGCAAATATTCAAATTAGGTCTATTTTTTTTTGAGGTCATTTTGAGCCAGAACTGACCACAGCTTTTATTATTGTTGAAATTTCTTTGAGGGTGGACTACTTCTTTATCTAGATTACAAGAGTAATTCTCTACGAAGTATACTACGATTTTTTCGTAAATTTTATCAGCATTATCTTGTATGTTAGGTATTTCTTTGCCATGAAAAAGTTGATTTCTTATTCCTTTATGTGATTTAAATATTTCTTTTCTAAAATTTTCTCCTAAAATTTCATCAATAACTTTATAGTTTGTGCTTGGATAACTCTCTGTTTTTTTACAACTACTACATTCTCTAATCTTTTCTATATCCCCCGCAATACTTTCGAGTGCTATAATTAACATCGCGAGGCGTGCATGCGGAGTAGTTGCTCTACTGGATTCATTTATATAGAAGAAAGGAGTATCTTTTTTGAATTTGATAAGCCTTTTAAGGGCTTCAATCTCCTCTTTATCATAATGTAAGCCGACAGCATTCGTCTCTTTAGAATAAAACATGAAAAAAATCCTTTCTGGGTTGTTGTTAGTTTTAAAAATTAAGTATGGCTCTAATTGCATATTAAATGAACACTGACTAGTGAATGCTAATTTCCCGACTATTAAATTTAATTCTTTATAGAATTGAGCATGAGCTTCAGAAATAGAATCTGCCATTATTTTTTTCGATGCAATCCACGATTTACCTAGGAGCCCTTCCCGGATGCTAAAATCCCAGTTTTTGAATTTAAATTTTTTATAACTGAATGGTTTTATTAGTTCAGCCAGTGTTTTTAATCTGTATTGAATTAGATATTCATTTTTATTCATAAAATTTCAGAATGTTATTTTTTATTAATTTATTTGACCTACATAGATTTTACTAAACAGATAATTCGATTATAATCCATACATCGCCCAAATCACCGGTTTTTTCTCACAAGGGATTGTCTACTTCTGCCGAGAGCAGAGGTGGGCACCTAGCCAACTCGGCTACTCCTTTGTGAGCAAGTGATTTGGGCGATCTGGGTGCCCTCTTTTGTATTTTTAACCCCATTCATCATGTCAAAACGTCATTTTATTGCTTTCGGCTTCGGAGGCTGGCTTACACTCAACGAAAATTACCTCAAGCTCACTGGATATTACGGGAAAGGTTTTCGCGTACGCTTGGATCAAATAGAAACAGCAACCGTCGAAGATGCCGGTTGGGGCTATGGATACCTCAAGATTATTGGCAAGGGTGTCGAACTCGCAAAATCCAAAATGCCAATGTCGTGGGCACATACCTGTCAGGATTGGATCCTTGATGAGTTGAAAAGTAGTGGAACCCCACAGGTTTAGAATCATTATTCATTTACACCTATAAGATTATGAAAAATATTTCAAAATTTACTATTCTCGTCTTGCTTGTTTTTGCACTACCCCTACAAGCCTTTGCCACCACTTTTGATGATGTCTCTTCGTCCCATGAAAATTACTTGGGAATTGAGTATCTTGTTTCAATTGGTACACTACAGGGCTACGACGACGGGACCTATAAGCCGGACCAGACGGTCAACCGGGTAGAATTGATGAAAATTCTTGTGGCAGGGCAGGGGATTGAACCCGATGAAATCATTTACCAAGGCTGCTTTCCCGATGTCACTACCCAATGGTTTGCTCGATATGTATGCTACGCGAAGGAAAAGGGCTGGGTAGAGGGTTACGAAGATGGCACATTTAAGCCGGCTCAAGTGGTGAACCGTGTCGAAGCCTCTAAAATGGTGGTAGGAGCCTATGGCTTCGCACCTGTGATGGAGAGTATGACAGAAAATTTTGCAGATGTTTTACCCGCGGACTGGTTCTATGGCTATGTCTCCGCATTGAGATATGTTGGAGTGATTGAATTTGATGCCGACAACTATTATCCCGCGAATGAAATGACTCGAGGACTTATCGCTGAATACATTTTCCGAGTGCTTGTTTCGAACGAGAATGATGAAGAGATTTATACGGAAGAATACCGGAATGCCTTTTTAAACGATGCTGGTCTTTCTTCTCTTTTGGATGAAGTAAATGGCGAAGTAGGTTCGATTGATTCTGGCGGAGTTGAAATCACGTTTGTTTTATACGATGGAGAAGTGCCTGATGTGGAATCTGACGAATACGTCGAGGTCACCAACAATAGTTCTGAAACGGTGGATTTGGAGGGCTGGTCCATCCGTGGCTCAAGCGGTGAGGAAAGTTATATTTTCACCAGCATTGCCCTTATCCCGGGCGAGAGCATCAAAGTCTATACCAACCAAGGGAAATACTCTTTTAACAGCGCCAAGGCCCTTTGGAACAACGCTGGTGAGGAGGTTTATCTCTACGGTGCCGATGGGGTTATAGTTGATCAGTACCAATACTGAATGGATTAGCCATTTTATGGTTTAGGTTTAAGGGTGGAGTAGGAATTGAAAAATATAAAATTTAATACATGGAGAGATAGCCTAGAAAATGCTACAGTTTAAGTATCAGCTTCTCTGTAAAATTATGAATAAATCAACCGAAAAAGACTATAATGAAATACTTGAGTCCTGTAGACAATTAAAGGACGAGCTTCATTCACAAATAGAAGAGTTTTTAAAAAAAGAACACCCAGAAGTTGGTTATCATATGGGGTACGGGCGGATTAAGCCATTAGAATCTATAGAGGGAAAGATAAATGCTCCGGGGGAAATTAAAGTTGTTCTTGATTGCGAAGATTTAGTTGGACTTCGCGTAATTTGTCATTGTTTGTCCGATATAGCTAATGCAGTGGCTGCATTAAAGAGTTTTTTAAAGAAAAAAGGTTTCAACCCAAGGCTAAAAAACCATAGTAAAGAAGCGGGTTATCAAGCTTTACACCTTTTATTTAAAGTAAAAAGTAATGGAGTGGCTATTCCTTGTGAAATACAGGTGAGAACAGTGCTTCAAGACGCTTGGGCAGTACAATCAAGGCGGTTTTTGTACAAACGAGAAATAGAGGGTGAATCTAAACGATTGGGCATTGTCGTCTCTGGAATACTTTCAAATTGTGAGGATATTTGGGAGCTTGTTAGAGAAAAATCAACGGATGCATTGTCCGATTTAGGAAAGCCTTCTATTGAAACAGCAAAGTATGTGCTTGAGGTAGAGAAAATTTTAAGAGAAGAAGCCAAGAAAAAAGGAGAGGATGTAGATTTTCAAGATCGACTTGATGAGGCTTTTAGTGAAATAGAAATAAAATGGAATGAACTAAAAGAATTAGAAATGGTCCCGGGAGAAGGCATGAATAGTCTGGGTAAAATGGAGCTAGCGATGGAAAAGTTGAAAATAATAGGTTTGTTAGCCATAAAAAAAGACAATGCAAATTTATTAGAAAAAGTACTTCAATTATTCGGAAAAATTCTTGCCCTTGTTGATGTTCAAAAAGGCACGGATGGATTTCAATCTATTCTTTTCGCAATATTGCATAATGCATACTATTATTTCGGAGCTTTTGCTATAAAAAACGAAAGCAAAGAGTCCTTGGTAAGTTTATTGAACTTTAAAATTAAATTTAAAACTTACAGATTTAATATTTTACCTATATGGAGAATCTCTTCAATTTTTGCGCCAAATATTATTAATAGTGCAATTCAAACTTTTGATAGAATGAGAGAATGTTATCGTGGCGAAGATGAATCTGAAATTAGGGGAATAATGGCTATGGATGAAGAAGAATTTTTAACTAATGCCTGCAAATTTAATTTACTTTTTGCCTTGAAGGTGATGCAGGAGCAGCAAGAAAAACCAGAAGATAGAGTTTGGGTATATCCTAATTTTGCTCGTTTTTACGCAAATAGAGTTATAGATTTAGTTCTATTGATAAGAGATACGAAAGAATACGAAGATTTTGTAAAAGCAGCTTTCGGTGAATCTTTAGAGGTTTTTAACGAAAATACGGAAGATAGAATTCGTATGCTTCATCAAAGAGGTGTAGGGGGTAATTACTGGTGGGAATCGATTCGCACATGGAATGAAATACATCAGTAAAACTAGAAAATGACAATTTACAAAAAAAGAGAAAAGTCTTGTAAAGCCTGTAGAAAAAGAAAAACCTCTTGTAACTGTGGACGGCCACTTTTTGATGGTAAAAACGCAAAAACTGTTGTCGCGAAACTCGAAAAGGCATTTGCACACTTCATGAGTAATGAAAAAGCCGCACAGTATGCGGGGATATCGACCTCTGCGCTCTACCGCTATTTTAATGAGAACCCAGAGTTTCGACAGCTAAAAGACCAGTTAAGAACCGCGGTCAATTTGAAGGTCCGAGCTGCCTTGCTCGAAGGTGCACAAAAAGACCCCAATTTAGCGTTGAAATGGCTTGAACGGACCGAACCGGAAGAATTTGGGCTATCCAATAGGAGAAACTTGCCACCCCCACCTCCGCCAGCTCCAAGAGACCTTGGGAAAGAGGCAAGGGAAGCGTTGGAGAGAATAAGGCGCATAAAGGAAGAAAGAAGAATAGAGAGAGAAAAAGAGCACATGATAAGGGGTTACTGATTAAAAGCTAACTTTTTTCTAAATGGTAAAAAAGGCTGATAAAAACTTATTGCCTGCGAAGCGTTTTGCAATTTACATCCGTAAATCCACCGATGATCCTAAAAAGCAGGTGCGGTCCGTTGAAGATCAAATCGAGGAGTGTTTAGGGATTGCAAAACAAAAAGAAATAAAAGTGAGAGAGGAGGACATTATCGTAGATAGTCGTTCGGGGCGTTATTCAGGGAATCGTCCTAAATTTGAGAATCTTATAGGCAATATTCGGAAAGGAAAAATAGACGGGTTAATTTCATGGCATCCAGACCGTTTGGCCCGCAACATGAAAGAAGCAGGAGAGATTATTGATCTTTTGGATTTGAAGCTTCTTAAAGAATTGCATTTTTCAGCTCATAACTTCGTTAACGACTACAACGGAGTAATGGCTTTAGGGATTTGTTTTGTAATCGCCAAACAGTATAGCGACAAGCTAGGAGTCGATGTAACGCGTGGAATGAGGCATGCTCACCAGGAGGGTAAATCTGGAGGTCAATACAAGCCTGGGTACATCCGAAGTGAATATGTTGGTTTTTATGAGCCAGACGAGACGGATCGCGGATATGGCTACACACAATTCGAGTTGATCCAAAAGGCTTGGAGAATGCGACTCGACGGTAAGACCCTGGCGGAGATTGTCCAATTTCTAAACGATCATGGGTACATTCGAGTTTTAAAGAAAAAAGATTCAAAAATGAGGAAAGAGCAGCCAATGAGTGATGAGAAGTTGTCGAACATGTTTAATGACCGTTTTTACCTGGGAATTTTAGAGCAAGCAGGTGAAGAAATTGATCTTCGGGAGGTGGATCCTAACTTTGTCGAGATGATCGAAGAAGGCGAATGGTTGTTGGTTCAAGAAATGGGCCGCAAACGAGAAGAGAAAAAAGCACGCTACGAATATCCTTTCCGGGGTTTATTGGTTTGCGTATATTGCGATAGAAACATGAGCATCGCCGCTTCAAAGGGAAATCACAACGAATGGTATCTGAACGCCTGGTGTCAAAATAAAAAAAAGTATGGTTGCCCTTCAAAAGGGACCATTCGGGGGAAGGCTATCCTCGAAGCTCTGGGTGCTATTTACGATATTTTCGGCTCATTGAGTGAGGCTGACTACGAAAAATATATTCGAAATTTTGAGGAAAAGAAGACACAAAAAAATGAAGTATTCATCTCGCAGTTGGCGCCATTAGGAAAAACAAAAAGGAGCCTAGAGAGACAGTTGGACGAGCTCATTGCAAATGTTCTTCCTCGCGAAAAAGATTTGGATGCAAAGAGTCGGGAGGTCTATCATAAAGAAAGAGGACGCCTAGAAGAGAAAATTGAAAAATGTAAATTGAAGGAAAAAGAACTACGAGACGGAATCAGGGAAGAACCACTGGACTACAAAACATTATTGAACTTCCTAAAAAGCCTTTCAACAAGCCTAAAATTCGGGAGTGTCACCGTGAAAGACCATTTAGCAAGAAACACGGTATTGAACTTCATTGTGAAGGATAAAGAAATCGCAGAGGTTAAGCTAAAAGAGCCATTTGCATCTTGTGTAAATCGCTCTCTTATCAAAGATGGTGGGCCCGCCTGGACTTGAACCAGGGACCAATCGGTTATGAGCCGACTGCTCTAACCACTGAGCTACGGGCCCTAGATTTACTGAAAATATTTAGAATGGACGATTAGTTTTAGCGGCCGACTGCTCCCTGCCTGCCGGTAACCACTGAGCTAGTAGCCCGTCTGGATGATTCTATCAGAATAGAGGGTTTTTAAAAATTCTTTTCCATAACCCGATTTAAAATGTTTTTCTCGTTGTCGTGCTTCCGGACGACCTCCAATTTTTTCTTTATAAATAAGAGTCCAAGGGCGATAACTTTTTGTTGAAAAAACTCTTCCCAGATTATGGATTTGAACTCTTTTTTCTACATTCTTTAGAGAGTCCAACATAAATTCGATCATCTTTACTACTTTGAATGGCGTAAACAGAATAAATCACAAATTGCTATTAAATTTATGGGCCGATTGCTCCCTGCCTGCCGGCCGGCAGGTAACCACTGAGCTACGGGCCCATGGGGACGAATCCCTTCTCAAAGAACCGATGGTATTGTAATGGATTTGCGCGGGAATAAAAATTATTTTTCTCTGTGCCTCTTAAAATGACGAGTGAATCACAGGGCCCGATGAAAAAGACAGGGCGCACACAAGCAAAAAAAGAGCCGCCCTTAGGCGACTCTTTAAAAATTAAGATGAAATTCTTTAATGCTACTTCTTGCTCGTGGCTTTTTTATTCTTCGTCTTTGCGGCCGCTTTTGCAGCGGAGGATTTCTTTGCTCCCCCCGTCTTGGTTCCGGAAGTATTTTTAGCGGCGTCGGTTTTTTTAGTCTTTGCAGCCACTCCTTCTCGGGCGGCGGCAGCAGCCCCCATTCCTTTCACCCATTTGGCCAAGTTTGATTTTTTTCGATTGGCATTATTGGGATGCAGTAAGTGTTTTTTAGCGGCTGTATCGATCGTTTTATAAGCTAATCTTAGTGTTTCTTGTGCTTTTTCGGGGGAGTTGTCTTTGACGGCTTTGGTTACCGCCTTGATGGATTCTTTTAACGTTCGAGTGACACGGGCATTCAACACACGCTTCTTGAGCGATTGTCGAAGTTGCTTTTTTGCGGATTGAATAATAGGCATGAAAACAGGATGAAAAAATAGCCCCAAAATAGTAAGGAAAGCCATGCTGAAAGTCAAGGACATTCCAAATTGCTTTTTTTACCCGTTCCAAAAACCACCTTTCAGGAGAAAAAAAGAGATGATATACTCCAAGCAAGATTTGTTTAACCCTCCCTCAACATGTCTCACAAAGGTGGAAAAATTTCATTATTGCTCGGTGTACTTACCGGTACCTTGACCGGTTTATTGTTTGCCCCAACCAAGGGCAAGCAGCTTCGCGAAAACATCGCCAAGGAACGCAAATCGGGTGGAGTGGGCTATAAAGCTGTTGGGAATGAATTGTCACACATGGCGGACGACATTTCTACCATTGTAAAAAAAGTGGCTCATAGTGAAGAAGCCAAAGCGTTTTGGGAAAAAACAAATCAAAAAGTACATGAAATTTCCGAGGGGAGCGTGAACTTGGATCAGTGGGTGAAAGAAGCCCATCAACGGGCCGATCAGTTCAAGAAAGTGGTTTCGAAATATGCGATGGAACGAAAAAAAGAGATAAAGGGAGAAATGGGGCAAGCACAAAAAGCCGCCAAGAGAGCTGTAAAAAAAGTAAAAAGAGTCACGCGAAAATTGGGCCAAAAGGTCGATCTAGCAGCGTTGGAAATGGGGATTGTTACTCCGACAGCAAAAAAGAGTAGGTCTGCCTCGAAGCCCAAAGTTCAAAAATCAAAACCAGCCGCCTCCTTAAAGGCCACCGTGGTTCCCAAGGCTGCCGCTCCTTCCGGTGGTAAAACCAAGGCGAAAAAAGCAACTCCTAAAAAAACGTCGACTCCTAAGAAAAAACAGAAATGAGTCATTTTTTTGAGACGCAAAGTCGAGCCGACGAAGGCGTATCAAACACCGATACGGTGAGGAGGTTCGACAAAGCGGCTCGAAAAAGGGGTCATTTTCCTAACCCTCCTTTGAAGATCGGTATCATTGGAGGGAACGGGCGTATGGGCCGGACGTTTGCGCAGTTTTTTCTTCAGCAGGGGGCGGAAGTCCTTATTTCAGATTTAGGCACTCGGCTTTCCAATCTTCAGTTGGCGCGGGAATCCGATGTGATTGTTATTTCCGTGCCTATTGATCGTACGGTAGAGGTGATTGAGTCGCTGGTTCCATTTTTTCGTCCCGATAGTTTGCTCATGGACTTGACCTCACTGAAGGAAGGGCCGGTTGGGGCCATGCTCAAATCAAAGAGTGCGGTCATTGGGCTCCACCCCATGTTCAATGAAAGCACCCTCGGCCCCGGTCAAACCTTGATCACCTGTCCCGTTCGTCCTAAAAAGTGGAGCGGATGGGTGAAAGAAACCTTTGAAACCAAAGGGGGATTTAAGCTCCTTCGTATGACGCCGCGTCAGCATGATGAGCAGATGGCGTTGGTCCAGTCGCTCATCCATTTCCCGGAGATCGTGTTGGGAAAAACGCTCGCCACGCTTCACCCCGATTTGAAGCAAGTACTGGATGCCGCCAGTCCCTCGTCTCGACTCAAACTCATGGTGGCCGCACGACATTTGGTCCAAGCCCCTGAGCTGTACGGGAATATTCAGATTCAAAATCCGCATAGCGCCACCGTACTTGAGACCTTTGTTCAGGAGGCAGAAGCCCTACTCAGGTGCGTTCAGCAAAAAGATTTGAAGGGATTTAGTCGTATTTTTAAGGCAGGACAACGTTTTTTTGGAGCTTATGGAAAAACGGCACTCCAACAAACAGATCGCATCATCACAGAGAAAATCGTACCAATACCTCGAAGGCAAAAGCCGTCATTGGTCGATGAAAACGGCATTGTCACTCTGGGGCCCGACTGGACACACACCTATCTGGCCGCAGTGGAGTGGAAAGCAAATCGGAAAATTTCGATTCAGAGTAGGGCCACCATCCGAGAGGTGTTTGAGGCGGTGGAAAAAGGAGAAGCAAGGTATGGAGTGGTTCCGTTGGAAAACCGTCTCCATGGAACGGTTCGAGAAACGCACGATTGTCTTTTTGACGGAAAGGTTTTTATGGTGGAGGAGTTTGTGCGGCCGATTCATCATTGCAGTGCAGTGCTTCCGGATACGAAGTCGTCGCAAGTGGAGCGTATTTTTTCCCATGCTCAGGCATTGAATCAATCGTCCGATTATTTGAAGCGGAATTTTCCTAAGGCCGAATGGATGGAACTGCCCAGCACGGCGGCGGCGTTTGAACATGTGAAACGGACGGGGGATTCGACGGCGTTGGTGGTGGGCACGGAAGAAGCGGCGCATCAGTTTGGATTTAAGCTCCTCAAG